>OGEN01000269.1_pt1 | contig 73562 bp, 74 predicted proteins | sample 1570671 | NCBI WGS metagenome assembly OGEN01 (sample SAMEA2582128, study PRJEB24529) | metagenome | biome: Human gut stool | place: China | collected 2011 | reverse complement strand
GAATGAAATTCAAAACAAGAAGAAAACGAACTCCACCTTATTTTTCACGTGAGCCCTTTTGTCTCCCTCTATCCGTATATAAAAGTGTGTATCGAAAATTAATCGATATAACAGAAATTTAACTACCAATTTTTTTGTATATAAAGAAAAGCCGATACCTTTGTATCGGATTTCAAGAAAAGACTTCAATTTTTTTTCATAAATTTGTTATTGGTTGCCTCCTGCTGTGACAGCACGAGGCCTTTTTTCTTTCACCGATGCTAAACTAGCAAATCTTTTTTTACCCGCAAACATTTGCGTAAAATTTAATAGTGTTAAAAACTAGGTTTTTATTAACATACTGATTATCTGATTGAATGAAATTCACGTTAACACTTACATGACAGAAAATTTACAAAAAAAAGATCGTACCTGATTCATTTTAACAAATTCGGCACGACCTCTTTATTTTATTATTATCTATCGAATTATTCCAAATAGGTATACCCGTACAATCCGGAACGGTAATTGGACAAAAACTCCCGTCCTTCTTCTGCCGAGATAATTCCCTTTTTCACGGAAGAAGTTACCCACACCTCTACCGTACGAGCCATTCTTTTCGGCATAAATTGAACGTACTCCAACACGTCAGCCACCGTCTCCCCTTCAATCACCTTGTCGATCACGTAATCATCACCTTTCACTTTGATGTGGACGGCATTCGTGTCTCCGAACAGGTTATGCAGGTCACCAAGAATCTCTTGGTAGGCTCCCACGAGGAATACTCCTAAATAATACGGTTCCTTATTATTCAACTCGTGTACCGGAAGATGGTACGAGAAATTACGCGTCGAGATAAAATTATCAATCTTCCCGTCAGAATCACAGGTAATATCCTGAATTGTTGCCGATTTAGTCGGCTGCTCGTTCAAACGAGAAATCGGTATAATCGGGAATATCTGGTCGATTGCCCATGAATCAGGCAAAGACTGGAATAACGAGAAATTACAGAAATATTTATCCGGCAACATCTTGGAGATTTTCTTCAACTCGTCCGGGGCATGTTTCGTGGCCACTGCCATGTCATACACGTCCCTAGCCACGGACCAGAACAACCGTTCCACTTGCGCACGGGTGAACAAATCGATCAAGCCAAGATTAAACAAACCGAGAGCATCTTCCCGAATCTGCATGGCATCATGCCATGTCTCGATCAACCGGGGCTGATTCAGGTTCTCCCATAAATCATACAACTCTTTCACTAGCTCGTGAGCATTCCCGTCGATTTCCTCGTTTTCATCGAAAGCGGGCAGACTTGTACTAGCAAGCGCCTCGAAAATCAACACGGAGTGATGTGCAGTCAGAGAACGTCCCGACTCGGTAATAATATTCGGTTGCTCCAGATTATTCTTTTCACATGCATCTACCAACGCGGACACGGCATCATTCACGTACTCCTGAATCGAGTAGTTCATGCTGTTTCCGCTCGTTGCCGAGCGTGTTCCATCGTAGTCTACTCCTAATCCCCCACCAATATCCACAAAATGTATATTGTATCCTAAATTCTTCAATTGCACGTAAAACTGAGAGGCTTCCTTCAATGCCGTCTTAATACGCCGTATATTGGTCACCTGGCTACCAATATGGAAATGGATTAACTTCAAGCAATCCGTCATCTTGTTCTTTTCCAGAATATCCATGGCTTCCAGTAACTCGCTCGAATTTACTCCGAACTTACTGACATCTCCTCCGGACTCTTCCCACTTGCCACTCCCAGAACTAGCCAGTTTTATACGAATTCCTATATTCGGGCGAATTTTCAAGCGTTTGGAGATTGTCGCAATATTTCTCAATTCGTTCAATTTCTCGACAACCAAGTATATATTTCGTCCCATTTTCTGGGCCAAAAGAGCCAACTCGATATAATTTTCGTCCTTGTAACCGTTGCAAATGATCATCGCATCGTCGTCAATATCAATCGACAACACCGCATGTAATTCCGGTTTCGAGCCTGCCTCAAGACCAATGTTATACTTGGTCCCGTGGCTGACAATCTCTTCCACCACCGGGCGCATTTGGTTCACTTTAATAGGATAAATGATAAAATTTTTCCCCGTGTAACCATATTCCGTTGCCGCAGCTTGAAAACAACTAGAGATTTTCTCGATCCGGTTATCAAGGATGTCCGGGAACCTTAACAACACGGGAGCCGATACATCCCGCACCTGAAGTTCCTCCATCAATTCCTTGATGTCAATTTTCGGTCCTCCGACTTTCGGCGTTACTGTAACGTGTCCCTTCTCGTTAATCGAAAAATAGTTCAGCCCCCAACCGTTAATATTGTACAGTTCTGCTGAATCGTCAATACTCCATTTTCTCATTTCTATTCTATAAGCTCATTAAGATTGATTGTCCGGCAAAGCTACAATATATTTTCAATATTATATGCTTAATCGCCTAGGATTTCACGATTTTAGCCATTAGATTTCATGCTCCCCGGCATCATGCCAAGCAGAATAACAATTCCGTCAAACAACCTCACATTTTCTGGATCTCCTGAATACCGTCCCGATTTATCACCAAACGGTAACGCTTGTATTCAACCTGCTCCCCATGTAGCAATTGTATCAAGAAATTAAGGTAATATATCTTGTCTCCCATGATCAGACCGTAATCCGCCTCTCCCCTCGGCACGTATAACTCATAGTCCCGTTCGTCCATTTTCTGAACGAAACTCCCCACGTTAAAACGCAAAATCTCGTTCACCCCGGCAATATCATACTGGCTATATTCGTCAAGCGCCTCAGGATCGAGTTGCACCCATTTCCGGTAAAGAATAATTTTCTCCCCGCCATTCCGATTATCCGCTTCCAACAAATCCGGCCGGGCTCTTCGCTCGACAATTTCCTCCGGGACTTTTCTTTCCGAGATAAAATCCACCCCGTCCTTGATCCACCCAACCACTCTCTCGTTCATACTGATCGTTGTCTTCCGGTCAAAATAGTTCTTCCCCAGCCGATGGGCAAAGTAAAAACGCATCAATTCCTTAATCCGGTCCTTCAGCATATAGCTCACCACCAAAGCCACGAACAAGGGCATTGTGAAATTCCCGTATTTTTTCTGAAATGAAAAAGCGACCACCGTGGCAAATATCATGGAAAGTCCTGCCGCAATACTATAATATATCTGCTCCACCAGTACTCCATCTTTTTTCTTCGATGCCTTCAAGAACAAATCACTCTCCGCATATTTCTTCAGCATCCCCCGCCGATAGATCACCGTCTGATTCCGATCCTTACTCTCCGGATCTGCCACGAGATAACCGTTCTGTTTCTTGTAATCAACCTCCGAATATACCAAAGACAACAATAACTTCACCGTCCGATCATAACACCCCGGATCAGTCGTCTTTAACCCGTCCAGTAACTTGAACGTATGAAACTCCACCAGATTGGAAAGATACTCATCCCCGAATGAGAAATAATTCAACGCTTCCCGGGGAATTTCCGGCACGTTAATAATGGCCTTCAAATCCCGGTACCGTCTCACAATCAATTGCACGCATTCAACATACCGATCGACCATTCCTTCCCGTTCACCACTTTCCACCTCATGATGAATCGTCTCTCCCGCCATCCCCCGAAGGGCACTTTTAAAAATGGATGTAAACATCTTGATCTGGTACTCGTAAGAGGCTAACGCATCCCTCGTCCCATCCGCCACCAAATGCTGGAATGCATCCTCCAAGAAAACGAAAGGCGTCCATTCGCCACTCGCAATCTCCTCCAACGTGTAGATCGGGGTGATCAAACGCACGTTGGACTTCACATCCCGATAAAAAGCCTCCTTGGGATAAGTCGAGGCATTAATATCCAAACTATGAGGAATGAAAAACCACGCGTTCATCCTGAACTCGTTCTCCCCCGTGTCCCGATCGACATGGTAACCAACCTTACATTCCACGGAGTACCGATCATGCAACTTAACCTGAATATCTATCATATCATAAAATCACAACGCAAGATACGAAAAAAAGTAATACTCTAAACCCAAAGGATCTACCTGGCAGAAGAATATCCTACATTAAGTATTCTTAAAATTGTTAGTTCAACTATTTAGAAGCGATTTGTACACATTTATTTGTTTCCTGTTTTTTTAATACATAACTTTGTTACACTATAAATCTAAAATAAAAAAGCATGAACAGGCAACAAATAATTAAAGCCGTGACAGAGAAAACCGGCATATCACGAAAAGACACGGCAAAAGTATTTTCTTCCATTTTCGAGACTATTTTAAAAAGTCTGGAAAAAGAAGAATCGGTACGGTTAATGAATTTTGGTAGCTTTACCGTAAAGACTTACAAACCACGCAAAGGCTATAATCCAGCTTCGAAAATAGTTGTCCAACTCCCGGAAAGAAAAGCCATCCGTTTTAAATTAGCCAAACGTGCAACTTCAAAAAGCTTAAAATAATAACCGACAATATACAATCACTGAATTCTTTCTCTTCATAAAACAAAGGGTTCAGTGGTTATCCTCCCTTCAAAGAACGTTTACTTCCCCGTTCCTCGTTGTCAACACACTCCCATCATTCCATAAAAATATTTCAATAACATTTGACTCGCATGAATATTATTCGTAAATTTACGAACAAATAGTCTCCATTATAAAATCTTTTCAAAGATATAATCATGAAAGAATACAAAACATACATACCGGTCGCACTTATCATCTTGATGTTCCTTTCTCTCATAATCTTTCACAAAGACATTGCCACCTACATCTCGCAAAGTAAGATCGAACAATTATCCGCCAACACCAAAAAAAGTATCAGCGACTCGATTGCCCAAAAATACAACTATCATCATAACGGGGAAACTTACGATTACACGTTCATTGAATTTGGCTCCACAGGCTGTCACTCCTGCCGCCAAATGGAAGAAGTCATGGAGAAAATAAAAACCGAATACAAAGGGAAAGTAAATGTAGTTTTTATAAACTTAATGGAACCCGAGAGCAAAAGATTCTTCGAATACTACGGGGTCGCCACAATTCCCACCCAAATACTACTTGACAGGAAGGGAAAAGAGTTCTTCCGCCACACAGGTTTTTATCCGGCTGACGAACTATCAACACATTTCACGATGAAAAAGTAAACGGAGAAGGATTGTTGAAATTTCAATGAAAACAGGGAACTCTAAAAATAACAAGAGTCCTGAAATTCAGAACTCTTGTTAAATGGTCGAGATGACTGGACTTGAACCAGCGGCCTCCACGTCCCGAACGTGGCGCGCTACCAACTGCGCTACATCTCGTTTCCGTTTTGCGAGGGCAAAGATAATAAAAGTATCAATTATAATCACTATATTTGTAAAAAATTTTATTGTATAAAATATTTTTCTTCAGAATGGACTCAATTAGACAAAATAAGGTTGGTCGCTTAATCCAACGAGACCTCAGTGAAATGTTTCAGAAAGAGTGTAAAGAATTCACCGTAGGTGCCATGTTATCCGTTACAGCAGTACGAGTTAGCCCGGATATGTCATATGCTAGGGTTTACCTTAGTATCTTCCCTTCGAACCTGACGGAAAAGGTACTGGAGAGCTTGGCAGAAAAAAACAAAAGTATCCGTTTTATCCTCGGAAAAAAGATCGGCAAACAGACACGAATCATTCCGGAGCTTAAATTTTTCGTGGATGACAGTCTCGATTACATAGATAAAATCGATTCCCTGTTGAAACAATAACCTGTATCCACGATGAATCTGTCGATATTCATTGCACGGAGATACCTGTTTTCCAAAAAGAAACAGAATGCCATAAACATCATTTCCATCATTAGTATGGTCGGTGTAGCGATTGGCACAACGGCTCTTATTGTCGTACTCTCCGTGTTCAACGGAATCGACACACTCCTCACAGAAGCAACCGACAGCTTTACCCCGGATCTCACGATTTCCACGGCAAAAGGGAAATTCATCACGACAGACACTATTTTAATTGATAAGCTGGCCCGTATGCCGGAAATCTCTTCCTGTGATCCCGTCGTGGAAGAAAATTCTCTTGTGAAATTCGGAGATAAATTAATCCCGGTGGTCGTGAAAGGGGTAGACTCGACTTATGCCGAACACGTGAATATACTTCCTTCTATTGTTAGTGGTATCTACTCGCTCGAAAAAGACGATAAACCGGCCGTCGTCATGGGCTATGGCATTGCGGCTGCTTTAAAAATCAGACTAGGAACGCTCTCTCCCGTTACATTCTACTACCCAGATCGAAAAGCGTCTTCCGCATCAAACTCTGCACTAAACAGCCAGAAAATATACCCGCTCGGGATATTCTCCGCACAGCAAGATATTGACGGTAAATACGTGATCACCGGAATAGAAACAGCAAGGGAGTTGTTCGGGGTTCCGGGACAAATCTCCAAAATAGAGATAAAATTAAAAGACCCCAATCAGATAGAATCATTAAAAGAAAAACTATCCGTCCAAATACAACCGACATACAAAATCGAGAACAAATATGACTTAAACCGTTCCTTCTATGCCATGATGAAATCGGAAAAACTGGCCGTCTTTCTGATCTTGTTATTTATCCTGTTAATCGCCTCCTTCAATATTATCGGTTCCGTATCGATGCTAATTATTGACAAAAAAGAAGACATCGGGATTTATCAAGCCCTAGGGATGACCAAAGAAAAAATAATCTCGATTTTCAAGCTTGAAGGTAACCTGATTACCGGATTCGGAGCATTGATCGGTCTGGCATTAGGGACCATATTATGCCTGCTACAAGAATACTACGGGTTCATCACCCTCGGCAACGGGAGCTACATCGTCAGCGCTTACCCGGTGAAAGTCATCGCATCGGATATTTTGATTATCATGATCACGGTGATTGCCATCGGTTACCTGGCCTCGCATTTCCCGGTAAAATACCTCGTGAACAAAATCGTCAAATCATAAATAAGGATCACGCTATGTATAAACTTTTAACGCTCTCACTTTTATCCCTAACGCTCACCCTACTCCCCTTGACCTCGAAAAGTCAGGAGAAAGAGCCTGTTGTTTTAATCGAAACAAATATGGGAAACTTAAAAGCGAAACTATACAACGATACCCCCTTGCACCGAGATAACTTTATCCGGTTGGCAAAATCCGGCCACTATAACGGGACATTATTCTATCGTGTTGTCAAAAATTTCGTGGTACAGGGAGGCTCTTCCGACAGTCGAAATGCTATTGCCGGACAAGCTATCGGCTACGGTAAAGGGGTCACGATTGACGCAGAGATCAAACCACACCATTATCACAAAAAAGGAGCCTTAGCCGCTCCCCGCCAACCGGACCGGGTAAATGTCTTCAAAGAATCGGATATCGCCCAATTCTATTTCGTGGTCGGTAAAAAATACACGCCGGAAGAACTGGACAAAATCGAAAAATCAATAAACAACCCGATTAAAAAAGCCATTCAGAAGAAGTATTATACCCCAGAGAAAAAAGCCATTCTTGACACTTTGAGGGCGCAAAAGAAAGTACCTGAATTCCGGGCCATCGCGGAAAAGATCAAATCGGACATCAATTTCGAATGGGAAAACAACACGGACAAGCTCTACATGGATGATGAAAAAAGAAAGGCATACACCACGATAGGCGGGGTTCACCATTTGGATAAAGAGTATACAGTTTTCGGAGAACTGATCGAAGGTTTCGATGTTCTGGATAAAATTGCCGCTCTTCCCACGGACAGACAGGACCGCCCGTTCAAAGACGTCAGAATAATCAGTGTAAAAATAATAAAATAACATGATACCACGCAAATACTCTTTATTATGGAGGAATATCATCTGGGCTGGAGTAATCTTTTTCTTATGCGCTATTCCATCCGACTCGATTCCTGATCCGCAATTAAATATCCCCCACCTTGACAAGGTGGTACACTTCGGAATGTTCTTTATCATGTCAATATTCCTGTGCAGCGAACTCCGCTATCAGACTCGATTGTCTCTACAAAAAATTTATCTGATCGCCATCGGGTTCAGTTTCATCTATGGAGGACTTATCGAAGTTCTGCAATTCAAATATTTCAACCGGGGCGGAGACTGGTGGGATCTGTTTGCCGACGTTCTCGGGGGAGTGGTGGGTTGCCTGCTATACCCCACAGCGAAAAAACAGAAAGACAAACTTGTTGATTATCTATACAAGAAACTAAAAAGCCGGAAAGAAGTATAACCACCCCGGGGAAAATCTCGTTCACTAAAATGGAATATAAAGATTCATAAATATGAAAACAATTACATTTAGAAACGGGGACCCCATGCCCCTCTTCGGGTTAGGAACCTATCAATCCAAAGCAAACGAACTACACGACGCCATCATTAGCGCGCTGAAAGACGGGTACAGGCTGATTGACTGTGCCGCCTATTACAAAAATGAAGAAATCATCGGGGCTGCCCTGCAAGAAACATTCACGTCCGGACTCGTGAAACGGGAAGAACTTTTCATTACCTCCAAATTATGGAATAATAACCACGCCCCGGAACACGTGGAAGAGGCTCTTCGAAAGACTTTGCACGATCTCCGGCTGGACTACCTGGACCTATACTTGATTCACTGGCCGATAGCACTGAAACACGACATCGAATACCCGCAACAAGCATCCGACTTACTTTCCCTCGAAGAATGTCCCCTCACGGAGACTTGGAAAGCGATGGAACAAATGCAGGCAAAAGGGCTATGCAAACATATCGGGGTTTCGAATTTCAGCATCCCGAAATTGAAAGAACTGATCGCTGTGGCAAAAAATAAACCCGAAATGAACCAGGTAGAGATGCATCCTTACTTGCAACAAAATGAATTATTTCAATTCTGTCAGTCTGAAGGAATTTACTTGACGGCTTATTCCCCTCTCGGACGTAATTTACCCATCAAAAACAAACCCGGCCTGACCAATGAACCGATTATTATCAATTTAGCAAAAAAATATAATTGCACACCGGCACAAATTATCATTGCTTGGGGGGTACAACGAGGAATCGTGATTATCCCAAAATCAGTTCACCCGGAGCGAATCAAAGAAAACATTAAATCACTGGACATCAATATTTCACCAGAGGATATGACCAAAATTGCCTCCCTCGACTCACACACCCGGATGACCGACGGCTCGACTTGGATTTTCCCCGACGGACCGTACACGATGAAAAATATTTGGGATGAAAAATGAAGTTCTCGAAAGAATTGAAATGTATGAGACTTTTTATTAACTTTGCCCACCAAAGATTTCAAATTTCGAGAAGATGTTAGACAAGATTAAACAACTCAGTGCTGAAATAGCCGGTTTCCAGGCGAAAAGCCTAGAAGAAGTAGAACAGTTCAGAATCAAGCATTTAAGCAAGAAAGGAACGATCGCTGCTCTCTTTGATGATTTTAAAACCGTTCCCGCGGATCAGAAAAAAGCCATGGGACAAGAATTAAATGAATTGAAGAACACGGCTCTGGCAAAAATCAACGAGTTGAAAGAGTTACTTTCTAACGCGGAAGAAGATTTAAGCGGTATTGACTTGACGATGCCGGGAGATCCTTTAAAACTAGGAACCCGTCACCCGTTAGCCATCGTGAAAAACGAGATTCTAGCCATCTTCAATAAACTTGGATTCACCATTTCCGAGGGACCGGAAATCGAAGACGACTGGCATAACTTCTCCGCGTTGAACTTCCCGGAAGAACACCCGGCACGTGATATGCAGGATACATTCTTTATCAGTAAGAACCCGGACATCGTGCTACACACGCATACCTCATCCGTGCAAGTGCGAGACATGGAGGCTCATCGCCCCCCGATTCGGCTAGTTACTCCCGGAAGGGTGTTCCGTAACGAGGCTATCTCGGCCCGGGCACATTGTATCTTCCACCAAATCGAAGCTCTTTACATCGACGAGAACGTTTCCTTCGCCGACTTAAAGCAAACCTTAACCTATTTCGCGAAAGAACTATTCGGACCGGACACGCAAATTCGTCTTCGTCCGTCATACTTCCCCTTCACGGAACCATCGGCAGAAATGGACGTATCGTGTACACTATGTCACGGAAAAGGCTGCAATGTTTGTAAAGGAACCGGATGGTTGGAAATCCTCGGATGTGGAATGGTTGACCCCAATGTTTTGGAATTAAATGGTATAGATAAGGAAAAATATACCGGGTTCGCACTCGGTATGGGTATCGAGCGTATCACCATGCTAAAATACGGCATTAAGGATATACGCCTCTTTTTCGAAAACGACATCCGTTTCCTTGAACAGTTTTCGGCCGCAGGCAAATAATATATAAACACAACACAAGAGAGATGAGGATGTCGGTCACACGACTCCTCATTTTTTATTCTCAAAATTGGTTACTATGAAGAATTTAGTCCTTCTATTCCTGATCACCTTTTCATTCGGGGCTTTCGCTTGCTCTCCCGTTGATTCCGTGTACCGGAAAGATCAAACTTTACTAAAACATTTCTTTGAATACGCCAATAAAAAAGAAATAGCCAAACTCCCGATCAACGAGAAAGTTGTCGCCATCGGACGCTATTTTCTCGAAACGCCTTACGTGGGAGGAACGTTGGACATCAATCCCCAAGAGAAGCTGGTTGTCAACCTGCGGGAATTTGATTGCGTGACTTTCGTCGATAATGTCATCGCCTTGGCGCACCTAGATAAATACGAGGAACAAAGTATTCCTCAATTCCAAAAAAATTTACAAGAAATTCGGTACCGGAACGGAAAGATAGTTGACTACACGTCACGCCTGCATTACTCTTCCGACTGGTTATACGAGATGACCTGCCTGAACTTTCTGGAAGACATCACGAAAGAAAAAGGAGGTATCCCCTTCCCCAACAAGGTATCCTTCATCTCCCAAAACTGGAAAAAGTACCCGGCCCTAATACAGGATTCCACCCTTGTTACAAAAATAATTGATATTGAAAAGACGATTAACGGCAGGGCATATTACTATATCCCGAAAGAAAAAGTACTCCCTTTCGCGGGCCAAATCAAAACCGGGGATATTATACTGATCACCACGAAGAAAAAAGGACTCGACACGGCTCACGTGGGTATTGCCATTGAAAACGAAGGACAAATATACCTGCTCCACGCCTCGGTTTCCGACAAAAAAGTGTCCGTCACGACAGAAACACTCCCTGATTACTTACAACGAATCACATCACATTCCGGCATAATGATCGGCCGCCTCATCAATTTTAAATCTAATTAACATCCATAAAACTGTGTAATACGTATATTTGGTAGAATTATTGTTATAAACTTTTACAAGAACACAAAATGTGATCGTGGAAATTGAATAGAAACCTAAAACAACGGAATATGAGAAGAATATTTATCGGAACACTTGTTGTGTTAACCATTGCTTTAATTAACGGATGTGCTAACCGGAAAATCACACGGGTAGACCCGAGTGAAACCATCGACCTCAGCGGACGTTGGAATGATAGTGACTCACGGCTTGTTTCCGAAGAAATGATCGGTGACCTGCTTACTTCAGCCTGGATTCCAAGATACTTGAAAGCAAACGACAAACGCCCCGTGGTGGTGGTCGGTCTCGTGGAGAACAAAAGTCACGAACATATCAACTCGGAAACCTTCATTAAGGATGTAGAAAAAGCGATTATCCGGGACGGTAACATTCGTTTGGTTGTTGCCGGAGAGAAACGGAATGAACTTCGAAAAGAAAGAGCCGAGCAACAAGATTACGCGTCACCGGAAACCACCAAGAAGTGGGGAAAAGAACTGGGTGCCGATTTCATCTTGCAAGGGACAATCAACAGCATCGTCGACTCGTACAAGAAACAAAAAGTCGTAACTTACCAGATCGACCTGCAACTCACGAACATCGAGACCAACGAGGTTGTCTGGATGGGTGACAAGAAGATCAAGAAACAAATCAGCGACCGGGTTCTGTAATATAGAGACATTCAAAGCGGATGAAAATATCATTACCTTCTCCAACATCCCTTAATAAAAGGAAAGAATGCTCATGCATCACATCTCCTCTTCCCCAAAAAGGAGGCTTGGAGAAGGTAAATCATTTATTTTCAATTCGTAATTTTCAATTTTTAATTGTTCTTCTCGTTTTTCTTTTCTCCGGATGCGCTACTTGGTACCAGCGAACGGCAGAGTTCCAAGCAGCCGTCAACTCGGGAAATTTCGAGAAAGCAAACAAACTTCTAGATAAAGATAAAAAACAAGCCACGGGTAAAAACCGCATCCTCTATTATCTCAACAAAGGATACGTGGAATTCATGCTCGGCAATCCCACCAACAGCAATCAATACTTCGAGACCGCCGAGAACCTGATTGACGAGTATCACAGTAATGTCGGAGCTGAAGCTGCGGCATTGGTTACCAACCCGGAAGCACGTCCCTACCGACCGGAAGACTTTGAAGTCATTATGATTAACTTCTACAAGGCCTTGAACTACATTGATCTGAATGACATGGAAGGCGCCTTGGTCGAGATTCGCAAAATCAATATCAAACTCAACCAGCTAAACGACAAGTATCCCGATAACAAGAACCGATACCAACGAGATGCTTTCGCCCATTTATTAATGGGCCTGATCTATGACGCCACGGGAGATTACAATAATGCGTTTATCGCCTATCGAAATGCCTACGAGATCTACCAGTCCGACTATATTAAAAACTTCGGCGTAAAGGCCCCGGAACAACTAAAACAGGACTTGATGCGTACCGCCTATATTTGCGGTTTCTCCGCAGAATTGAAACAATACGAGAAAGAGTTTAACACGACATACACCCATACCCCGACGCCTGCGGATGGACAACTCGTGTTTTTCTGGCTGAACGGCATGGGACCGGTAAAGGCAGAATGGAGCATAAATTTTGTCAAGCAAAAAAGAGGAGACGGAGCGATTGTATTTCACAACGAATCCCTCGGACTTACCTTCCCTTTCTTCTTCGGCTCGGGATACAGTGATAATGAAAAACAAAGCATTGCCGATCTGCAAACCCTGCGTGTCGCATTCCCCAAATACATGGAACGTCCCCCGCTTTATGCCACGGGAACTCTCGTGTCGGACAATCACTCGTACCCGCTAGAACTTGCCGAAAACATCAATGAAATTGCATTCAAAACCTTACGGGACCGAATGGTACGGGAATTTTCAAATTCTCTTCTTCGGGTTGCAGCCAAAAAAGGATTGGAATATTCTGCCCGCAAGCAAAACGAATGGCTAGGCTTTGCCGTCGGTATCGCTAACAGCCTCACTGAAAAAGCCGACACCCGCAACTGGCAAACACTACCTTATTCCATCTCCTATACCCGCCTGCCCTTATCCGCCGGAACGAATAACCTCACTCTCCGCTTGAACGCACGAAACGGTTCCCAACACTCGGAACAATTTTCCATAGAAGGCGGTGGACGTAAAACCCGCTTTCACGTATTCCAAACAATGGATTCCAGACAATAATAAAATTCCCCTCACCTTACAACCGTAAAATGAGGGGAGTCTAAATTATTGACTACAAAATTTATTTCTTCATGATCTCTCCGAAATACTTGTAGAATAACGGAATTGTCGTGATTCCATTAAAGAATTGCTCTAACGGATAATTCTCGTTCGGGGAATGAATAGCATCAGAACCCAAACCGAAGCCCATCAGTACAGACTTGATTCCCAACACTTCCTCGAAAGTGGCAATAATTGGAATACTACCACCGGAACGAACCGGAACGGGTTGCTTGCCATACACCTCCTCGTATGCTTTCTCGGCAGCCTTGTAAGCCGGGAGATCGATCGGGCACACGTAAGAAGGCCCGCCATGCAGGTAATCCACTTTCACCTTCACGTAATCCGGAGAGATAGACTCGAAATACTCCTTGAACAATTTCGCAATCTTCTCGTGTTTCTGGTTCGGAACCAAACGGCAACTGATCTTGGCGTATGCCTTGGAAGGTAACACCGTCTTGGCCCCTTCTCCCGTGTAACCACCCCAGATTCCACAAACATCGAATGTCGGACGAATACCCGTGCGCTCGTTGGTCGTGAATCCTTCTTCGCCCTTCACCTCCTTAATGTCCAAAGACTTCTTGTAATTCTCCAAATCAAAAGGAGCCTTCGCCATCTTGGCACGTTCTTCAGCACTTACTTCCAACACGTCATCATAGAATCCGGGTATCGTGATATGTCCCTTTTCGTCTTGCATATCGGCAATCATCTTACACAACACGTTAATCGGGTTCGCCACCGCACCCCCGAAAATACCGGAATGCAAATCAGCATTCGGACCGGTAACTTCAACCTGCCAGTAAGCCAAACCTCTCAATCCTGTCGTAATTGAAGGAATATCACGGCCAATCATACTGGTATCGGAAACCAGAATCACATCAGCTTTCAACATATCCTTATGATCCCGGCAGAACTTGGGGAGACTCGGGGAACCGATTTCCTCTTCTCCCTCGATCATGAACTTCACGTTACAGTTCAATTTCCCGGATTTCATTAAATATTCAAATGCTTTCGCATGCATGAAAGCCTGTCCTTTATCATCGTCAGCCCCGCGAGCCCAGATTTTACCGTCTTTAATAACCGGCTCGAAAGGTTTCGTGTTCCACAATTCGATCGGGTCAACCGGCATCACGTCCATATGCCCGTACACCAACACTGTAGGAAGAGCCGGATCTATGATCTTCTCCCCGTAAGCAACCGGATTACCCTCTGTTTCATACACTTCTGCCCGGTCCGCTCCGGCAGCTAACATGATTTTCGTCCATTGCTCGGCACAACGATACATATCTGGCTTATGCTCAGACAATGAAGAAATTGAAGGAATACGAATCAACTCGAACAACTCGTTCAAGAAGCGTTCCTTGTTCTCTTCCACGTACTTTTTGATTTCTTCCATCTATTTGAAAATATATTGATTAATAAAATAAACATACTGCACATAGTTACAAATAACCATTCCAACAACATCTTTGTTGGAACAAATATAACATTTTCAGACGAAGGGATCAAACAACTGTTCCGCTAAATTCCTTTGGTGGAACAAAATAATTTCATACTTTTGCCAAGTGTTTCAACTAATGAATTAGATATGTCAAATCTTCCCGAAATTAAAGTTTTCGCCGGAGAGAATAGTCAATATATTGCAGAAAGTATTGCTAGTTCTCTAGGGCTGGAACTCGGTAAAAAAACGTTTACGAGATTTAGTGACGGAGAATTCGTCACCTCATTCGACGAAACGGTGAGAGGCGAGCATGTATTTATCGTGCAATCAACCTTCCCGCCCAGTGATAACCTCATGGAATTACTCTTGATGATCGATGCCGCCAAAAGAGCATCCGCCTACAAGGTAATCGCCGTAATCCCCTATTTCGGGTTTGCGCGTCAAGACCGGAAAGATAAACCGCGTGTCGCCATCGGGGCAAAACTAGTGGCTAATATGCTACAAGCTGCCGGGGTTGACCGGATTATCACCATGGATTTACACGCCGACCAAATTCAAGGATTCTTCGATGTTCCCGTGGATCACCTATACGGTTCTACCGTGTTGATTCCTTACATCAAATCTTTAGGATTACGTGATTTTGCCATTGCCTCCCCAGACATCGGTGGAGCCAAAAGAGCAAATTCCTGGGCAAAATACTTTGATTCAGGGTTGATCATCTGCCACAAAACCCGTATCCGGGCAAATGAGGTTGCCGACATGAAAGTGATCGGGGATGTAGAGGGCAAAAATATCATCGTTGTTGACGACATGATCGATACGGCCGGAACAATTTGCAAAGCCGCCGATATGCTTATCGACAATGGTGCTGCCAGCGTACGTGCCGTGGCCACCCATGCAGTTCTTTCCGGTAAGGCATACGAAAATATCGAGAAATCAAAACTGACGGAAGTAATCTTCACCGATTCCATTCCCCAGAAACAACCTTGCTCAAAAATTAAAGTATTACCGATCGCTCCCATGTTTGCCGACACGATCCGCAACATCTACGAGCATAAATCGATCAGTGATCACTTCCTCATGTAATTCATTTTTCATGATATAAAAAATGGCACTCTGAAAAGGGTGCCATTTGTCATTTCATTCACTTTCAACTATTAATCGTCAATCGTTTACTCTTCGAAGCTTTCCTCTTATCTTTCGACAACATGAAAGCATACACCTCCAAATTCTCTTTCACCCAGCCACTATCCAAACTAATCGTCGTCACCCCATTTTCCTGACGATTCCGGCAAGGCTCCACGATCATTTGGTTTCCCGTTTTCTCGTAAACCACCACGTACAACACGTCTGTCGGGTTCGCCACCACCGACCAACGACTTTGTGCCTCCTGAGTAATCGTTATCATATCCTGATCTTCGTTCAACGCCACGGCCAGCGTTCCATCCTGCAGGCTCCCCTCAGCACACACGATTTTCTCATAATCAATCGTGGGATTATACTCCTCGTCAACCGTAACGGCTTGCATATTCGCTTTCACGAAGGCGTTATAAAACGTACTTCCCGCCTTTCTTCCCGGGAAACCGAGTTCTGCCGCCGGAGCAAAATACAGCGAAACCTTTTGTAACGCTTTCATCTTCGCCCGTTGCGCCAACTGCCCGGGAGTTTTGGGATTACGCATCGTGCTTCTCTTTCCCCGGGCAATACTATACCCGTTTGCACCCGAGTACATCGTGATATTTGCCACTGATTTTCTCACTTCCCCCAATACAAATGATTTAAATAAAGCCATAATCTTAAGATTTAAAATGAAACATACAAATCACAATACTAAATGCAAATTCTCCGAAAAATCACACCTGTTTATCGAACCGAAAAAACAATACAAGTGAATCCTCTTCCCCCGCTCTTCCGAGAGTTCAATCTCCGCACTCTCATCCCGACGAACACTCCCGATCGCCTCGGGAGTTACAATCCGAAACCTCATGTCTTCCATCATCACCACGCACCACAACTCGTCCCCTAAACGTTCTTCCCGTACCACGTTTTCATTCTTCCACGTCAGGCGAACCTTATCGCCCTCCCGGCATCCCTGCAACTCTCTCGGTAAAAACAAGTTCCCTGCACTGAAATGCACGAGATCATACAGCAACCCCTCCCCGTTAAACGCCCGCATGTTAGCTTGCAGGAAAAGAGTATATCCCGAGCGACGTTCCACCACGCCCAACATCTGCCAAATCCGGGCCAGCCATGTTTGCCGGATCACCCCGTAAAAAGTCGCCGTCTTCCTCATCCTCTCCCGGTAATACAATTGTAACTCCGAACGACAATCCTTCACCTTTCCCGGGGCAGCTCTCGCGTAAAGATGATCCCCTACCTGATAGTAAATAACACGTCCCACCCGCCCCGACAAACGATTAAACAGATTTGAATAACAACAAGCCATACTTACCTCCTTTTTTCATTACTAAAACTTCAACCTTTTTCTCAACTCATCGAAGGGAAACGCCGGACCCGGATCCGTCTTTCGAGGGGTGATGTCCGAGTGTCTCACCAAGTATTTGATCCCGTAACACGCTTTCAACAAACGACAGATCTCCTCCGTAATTGCAAACTGCCCCTCGGTAAAAGAATGCCAGTATCTCGCCCTTCCCCCTTCTTCCGTCGTGTACACCTGATCGGGAGAATATTCCCGCCCGAAACACGAATAATATCGATCTCCCACACGTTGTAACTCCCCGGCATTATCCAGCTCGATCCCGATCGAACAATCATTCAAGTTCACCCGCCCGGCATGAAAACTCTTCCCGGCGTGCCAAGCCTTCACGTCAAAAGGCAACAACTGGAAAATCTCCGCATCCCTTCCAACCACCACGTGAGCGGAAACACTCGTGTCGGGCCTGCATAAATAAAGTGCCGATGAAATCGTCCCTGCCCCGACCGTTCCGTGTAAAACAATAGTATCCAGGCTAGACAATTTCACCTTACACTTTGAACACTGCAAATACTTCACGTTCTCCCCAAACAACAAATTCTCAATAATTTCCATGGCACCATGTTTTATTTCCATTTCTTTGACAACAAACAATCCGTCACCTTCTCTCCGCTCCTCCCGATCACGTATCCCCCGAGCCCGATCTCCAGCAAATCCCACAAACGAGAACTATCGGACAACAACGTCGATTCCATGAACATCCCCGACAAAATCACCAACGCAAACGCCAACATCACGATAGGCCGCCAAGATCTCTGCAACCAATTTCCCCGGGCTTCTTCCCCCACCGCTGCCGACTGTTCCCGCACCAGCTCACTCTTGTAACGATACACTAAAGACTGAATTTCCTCCTGAATCTTCTGCTTTTCTTTCGAAGAAACTGACAACCGGTTCACGATGTCACCGATCTCCCTAATCACGTTCTGTAATACACCCATAATCTTCTGTTTTTTAATTTGATATACCAAAAGTACACCCCAGAACGCCCGTTACCAACCATAGTATCCGAACACACTCATTTATCATCCGAATGACAGGAAAATACATCTGAACAGATTTATAAATAAGAAAAGCGTCTTCTATAATTTGGCAATGTTATCCGTGTACACACTTCGTTTGTCGTGTAAATCTATAGAATCAGCCCTAGAAGTTATAACCTCCTTAATAATGCAATTTTTTTGTCCACAACATAAATATTTGCATGGATACAATCATTTTCGTTTATAAACGAAAATATTGCACGCCTTTATTTATTCTTACCCATAATATCCCGCTTCCTTGTTTTTAAACTCCTTCAACAATTCTATGTACTCTAAAGCATCGTCTAACAAGGCCATCCCACAAGAATAGTTAACAACGAATTTCCCTACAAATCCTTACCCTCTTGCCCCTTCTTCCTTCTCACGATATCCCAAAAATCAAAACACTCGAATATCTCCGTCCGGTAAGATGGGCTAACCGGAAACACATTCTTACCGATACAAAGTGCTTTCCCGATAAAACCATCCACCTCGTAAAGATTCACAATATAACTTCGATGAACCCGCTTAAACCGATCCTCCGGCAAAAAAGGCTCCAACATCAAAAGTGGATGAGCGATCAACAGCCGGGGTTTATCCCGACGATAAATATAACAATAACACCCCGAAGCTTCCACGTACAATATCTCCGAGTAAAAACATCTTTCCCTACGTTCCCCCTGACGCACAAAAAAACAGTCTCGTATGAGACGTTTCGCCTGATCATTTGTTTTTTTCATAACGATTATTTTTAAATCCCGCAAGATGACCTTTCAACCCCCAAATGCCTCATGGCAAAACTGTTCGAAAACAAAAAGGGTATAACAAAAGCACAAACCACTTTCGTTATACCCTTTTTAAGAATAATACTATCTCTACCGTCTTTTCAAGATCAGATTATTTAATAACCGGATCCCAATAGGTATCCGGATACGTAGGATCAAAAATTTCATTTGCCCACATCACTGTTACCAAATTTTCTGTTTCCGAAAGATTAATGATATTATGAGTGTAACCCGGAAGCATATGTACTGCCTGAATTTTATCTCCCGAGACCTCGAACTCGAGCACATCGTCAGTTCCCTCCTTACGTTCTTGGATCAGTCCATGTCCTGCAACAACAATGAAAAACTCCCACTTGGAATGATGCCAATGTTGCCCTTTCGTTATTCCCGGCTTGGAAATATTCATTTTAAGCAGAAAAGCCACTTTAGATTCCGGTAAATAACTTAAAAATGTCGAGTATAATTTCTTTGCAAAAGAACCGGCAGGAATCTCCGGCCTCATCAATGTCGAAGGCTGGTCGGCAAATTCATGTAACAAACTTACAATCTCACCAAGCGTCACCTTATGAGTAATGGGACAGTAACAATAAGTCCCCGCAACAGAAGGCTCCACCTCGGTCAAAAGAAAGACGAGCAAAACACCTATATCCCTTTCACCAATGTCACCACTTTATACGTAATCAATTATCTGAGATTATAGCTTCCTTGATACAATCTACAATATAGTGGACATCATCGTCCGTCACCATTGGACCGGCTGGCAGACAAACGCCCTCCTTGAAGATTTCCTCGCTCACCCCATTGATGTATGCAGGAGCCTCTGCATATACTGGCTGCTTGTGCATAGGTTTCCACACGGGACGACATTCCACCTTCTTCCGCAACATAAATACACGCAATGCTTCCACATTCTCGTTAGGCTGACAGTCTGTAATAGGAGAGTCCACAGTACGTATTACACCTGTAGCACCACCCACGGCCGTCTTTATCACCTCCTTATACGCATTCTCCTGCCCCTTGATTCTCACCGCAGGATCAATAGTTGCGGCACAGAGCCAAAAGTTGGAATCATATCGAGGGTCAGCAGGCTGTTCGTGAAGAGTAATGCCCTTCACATCCTTCAGCAATTCCTTGTACAGTTCCTGCACATGCTTATGATGAGCGATATGCGCATCCAGAACCGTCATCTGTCCACGCCCGATACCGGCACATACATTACTCATGCGATAGTTATAACCAATGGCGGTATGCTCATAGTATGGGTAAGCATCACGCGCCTGTGTAGCATACCACATTACGGTGTTCGCATCCTCGGCATTGTGGCAGATAAGTGCTCCTCCACCAGAGGTCGTAATCATCTTATTGCCATTAAAGCTCAGCACGCCAAACTTTCCGAACGTACCTAATACCTGTCCGTTGAATCGGCTTCCCATGCCTTCTGCGGCATCCTCCACCACAGGAATGCCATACTTGTTGGCAATTTCCATAATCCTGTCTATCTGATACGGCATACCATAGAGAGCCACGGGCACAATCGCCTTCGGATATTTGCCCGTCTTCTCTTTTCGGTCAATAATAGCCTTCTCCAGAAGTTCCGGGTCCATATTCCATGTCTCAGGTTCCGAATCCACAAAAACAGGAGTTGCCCCAAGGTAGATGATAGGATGTGAAGAGGCGCAGAAAGTAAAGCTCTGCACGATTACCTCATCGCCCCGTCCGACACCACAAGCCAACAGAGCCAAGTGCACAGCCGCTGTACCCGCAGAGAGGCACACCACCTTGCGGTCCAGCTTGCTACCGTCGGCATTGCCATTGGCAAAATCCGCCAAGTTCTGCTCAAACGCATTCACATTAGGTCCCATCGGCACCACCCAATTCGTGTCAAACGCCTCTTTGATATATTTCTGTTCCATCCCATCCTCGCTCATGTGCGCAAGGCAGAGATAAATTGTTTTTCTTTCTTCCATTTTTTTATGATTGTAAATTATTATTTTCTGTATTCTTCCTATCAATTTCCTTCCACTTGTTAGCGACACCTTGATAGTCCGCCTTTTCTTCTTTCAGCCAATTTTGAATAAACTCAGGATTATTACTGTTTGGCTTTGGACTTGCTGTGTTCATCTTTGCGACAATAGGAGTCCTCACGCAATCTCCCATTACAATCACATGCTGCTGTGGATGTGTCGGCAACTGATTAAGTATTTCACTGTTCGCAGAGGACACAAGTTTCCGAATGTAAACTTGATCATCAGGATTCTGTATTCTATGAACGATGACGCTGTTGCATTGCGACAATACGATTTTTGAGAGTTCCGAAGGCCTTTGGCTTGACACAAGTAAAGACAAACCGTATTTTCTTCCCTCCCGTGCAATTCGCTCAAATACTTTGCGAGATATTGAATCCCTGTCTTTCTTGTTTATCTCAGAAATATAGTTCTGTGCTTCCTCCAAGGCAATCACAACAGGTATTGAGCCACGTTTGCTTTTCTCAAACCGCGAAAGAAATTCAAGTATGATACGACCTATCAAGCCCGTGATTGTCTCCAATACTTGAAAGGGTAGAAGGGACATATCAATAACTGTAATCTGAGAGTGGACATTATCATCTTCCGAATCACCGTAATAATGATGATAAACATTGTCGTCTTCTGCATCCTTTTTGTAGATGTCACAATAATCACCTAAAACATAGGCAAGGAACTGAACCAAACTGTTATGCGGATGTACTGCTCGATTGTCTTTATGTCAAGGGAGGCGAGCTGACAGAGGGCAACACCACTGGGATAGGACAGCTTTATATAGGGAATACAATTTTCCCGTCGCTGGGAATCAGAGAGTGATGACGAATGACGATTCTCATTACCAGCGACCTTTACCTCTGCAAACATGGGATTGGAGGACGGTTTCTTCTTGTATGGAAAAGCCATGCGACTTTGCCCCTTTTGGGTAAACAGGATTTACCCACCTTTGGCTACAATATGATTAACCCTTTAAAGCCCTGGTGTTGGGGGTCAATTTTATTTTACCCTTTTAAAATTTCTCGTTTTTCTTAGACCTTAACTTCGCATACTTTCACCATATAACTCTATGGTATGAGCCGTATGTATGATGCGGTCAAGGATTGCATCGGCTATTGTCGGGTCACCAACCATGTCGTACCAGTTGGAGGATGGGTACTGCGATGTGATGATGATGGATTTCCGTTCATGCCTGTCCTCGATGATTTCAAGCAGTATGGGACGCTCCTTGGCATCAAGAGGTACGATGAACAGGTCGTCAAGGATGAGTAACTGGCATCGCTCAATCTTCTTGAGTTCCGTTTCAAGTGTACCTTTGACTTTGGCGACTTTCAGCGCACCGAGCAGCTTCGGGGCATTGGCATAGAAGGTTCGGAATCCCCTTTTGCATGCTTCGTGGCCGAGGGCACAGGCCAGATAGCTTTTCCCTGTTCCTGAAGAACCGGTAATGAAAAGGTTCTGTGCCTTATGCACAAAATCAAGGGTGGCGAGACGTTCCATCTGGTTGCGCTCCAGCCCCGGTTCGTGGCATAGTCGATCTGTTCGATATAGGCCTTGTAGCGGAATGCTGCATTCTTGGTAAGCCGTGCAATGGCAGCCTGTGCACGATAGTCCCATTCGCGTGCAAGGAGCATGGAAAAGAACGTGTCCGCAGTCATGGATTGCGGAGTGGTGCCGGCAAGACTTTCCCTGAAAGCCTCTGCCATACCATGCAATTTCATACGGTTCATTAAATCCAGTGATATGGTATTCTGGTCTTGTTGTCCCGTAACGGGAGCTGTTTTATTGTTTACTTCCATAAATATGAGTTTTATTGGTTATCCTTTCTGTAATATTCACGTCCACGTATATTTTTGTGAGTCAATGGAGTAGGGGAAGTCACGTTGGGCTGTACTTTCCCGTCCTCATCGGGAAGAAAATCCGTATCTTCTCCCAGTTCAAGCACCTCGTGCAAGGCCTGATACCCGTATTGCAACTTCTGGTCCGCACATACGCAAGCCGCAACCAGACGGTCACGACCGTATTTTTTCTCCAGCGTCAAGATACCCCGACAGGACCTGAACGCTTTTGGCGGATATTGCATGAAGCGCTCCACTTCACGGAGATAGTTCAATACGATATTGTCTATTTCCGAGGCACGCCGGGAAAAGTTCCTCCAAGTCCTTGTCCTAGGGGCCATAATGACCAGGTAGGTTGTGCTCCTTTTTCCAGGAATAAGTGTAAGGAATGTCACAGCGGTCATGGGTGGCAACAAGGTTCATGCCACAGCAGATTTCCACCGTGTCGGCATCATAGAGAATCGTCACACGCTTTCCTATATATTCCTTTGGAACACTGTAATGGTGCTTGAACAAGGAAACGTAAGAGTTCTTTCCCACGGTCATCAGTTTCCTCTCTTTCATTACGTAACGTTTCACGGGAAGCGGTCGAAGATAATCCTTCTCTCCATGGAGGAACATTTCCTTGCGTGACACTTCCCGTCCGGCCATCACCTTTTCATTGAAATCAAGCAGGGAGATATGGATGGCGGTATTGAGTTCCTCCAGGCTGGAGAATGTCATCCCCTCTATGTCAAGGTAAATGGAACGGTAGAGGAGCTTTACGGCATTTTCTACTAAAGCCTTGTCCTTGGGGTGACGCACACGGGCGGGATAGACCGCACAGCCGTAATATTCGGCAAAAGCGGCGAAATCATCATTGATGACAGGCTCGTTGCGGTCGTTTCGTGTGACGGCTGCCTTCAGATTGTCGGGGACGATAGCCGCAGGAACGCCTTCAAAATATTGCATGGCATTCTCACATGCCTTTATCAGGTCTTCCTTGCGTTGCGACCATACGGCTTCGCAGTAGGTATAATGGCTGAACGGAAGGATGGCGACAAATACCTCGGCTTTCTTCGTCTCGCCCGTCATTTCATCAACGACTTCAAGCCTGTCACCGGCAAAGTCAATATACATCTGGTCTGCGGCATAGTGCTCGACATGACCGACGACCTTGACGTGAAACTTGTACTGACGGACAGCCCGTCTGAAGGAAGATAACTGGAAACCGTCCGGATATTCGGCATGGTACTCCTTGAACAGTTTTCGAACACTCATGCCTTTACGTGACAGGCGGGATACATATCCGGGAAGCAAGGCCTCCAATTCAATCCTTCTGGAAGAAGGCTCCCGATGCCGGGATTCTGTACAGCCGAACAACTCATCCAACTGCCCATCGGACAGGGAAAGAAGTTGTTCAATACTCTTACCACTTGAAAGGAACAAGCGGACATACTTGCGGACAGTATTACGGGAAGTATGAAACGTGGACGCAGTTTCCTTGATTCCCATGCCGGCCGCATAACATCTTAAAATGTTTTTGATTCGTTTATCCATTTTTTATTATCGCCCCCGTTACACCAGGACTCGGGTACTCAAATCTACACAAAAGAATCTATAACAATAGGTGAGCTAAGTGGTCAATACTATTTTAGCCCAAAGGGTCAGTCATATTGTAGCCAAAGGGGACAATCATGCGTGGCTTTTCCAGAAGTCTCCGTTATTGGTTTTTATCCGTAAACTCTTCATGCCTGAATCTGATGAGACATCAACTGTCACACCAAAAACCTCCGATACAAATTTGTCATAGTCTTCTTTTTCTTTTGGTTTTAACGAAGCAATAAATTCCAGCAGATCGTGTCCGCTTGGATCAACAGACTGTACTTGAAGTCCCTGTATTCTATAATACCTGTCTGCCTCCGCTCTCATGGGAGCTATATAGTCACAAGAATGATAGAAACCTGCCAAAGCCCTGTTAATGGAATCTATGACAATATTCAATTTGAGAAGCACATAATAGTTGTAAATAGTATTGTATTCAGATGTTGTGATATTCCAATTCTGAATACTCTTTTGAAATGATTTTATGCCTCCGCCTCTTTTAAGATGTTTAAAGAAGTCATGTTTGTCCAGACTTGCGAAACTTAATATTTGTTCCAATCTTTGTGTGTTTTGCAATCTCCCGCTGCAGTGTGTCTTGAATATTGATACCAGTTTATTTGTGAGCAGAGCTACTGCTGAATCACCATCCTCATTCTGCTTGTTTGCTATAAAAGAGGGAAGTATGGCAAAGGCCGTGTTGAAGTTAAAGGTAAACCTCTCTGGAATCACAAAAGGCTCCCCATTCAATTTACAATCAATGTTTTCATTCCTTCCTTTGACACAAAGTTCGTAAGATACTGCCCTTAAATTGATTATTATCGAATCAATATAAGTCCCCTTTGAGTCATCCTTTAACAAAAATGTCAGATAAACCTCACTTAACTGATCTGAATTTAATATTTCCACATTTGGATAATAGTTCCTTCGCATAGCGACATCTACTTTTGACATCTGATATGAGAATGTGATACCATCTTGTTCTGCGGCATACTTATTCTTTGCGGTTTTGTAATCGCCATAGTCAACAAATGACGTATCAAACCAAACAACTGGACCTCTCAACTTCTTATCCACTGACTGGGCAAAAAGAGGGAAACTTCTCAAAAAAGTACTCTTTTCGGAACTGTTCGCACCAAGTAATATCATTATGGGCTTCAGCTCAATATCGTGTGAATCTGCAATACTTCGGAGATTCTGTATTCTTAATTTGTCTATCATATATTCAACCTTTCACTTTGCTTGTCACGTCAATTTTTCCCGTTAAACGCCTCCATCGTTGCAGAGGCGCCTCCTGCCTGAGTGATGTCTTTCCTCAACAGCACCTTTTTTATGGTGGTGAAGAACACCTTTCCATCCATCATTGGCCCGATGTGGTCAACATAATAGACATCATACTCGAATTTCTTTGTCCACGAGATGTTGTTGCGTCCGTTCACTTGCGCCCAACCGCTCATGCCCGGAGTTACCTCGTGCCTGCGATGCTGTTCAGGAGAATAGAGAGGCAGATATTTCACTAACAACGGTCGCGGACCGATGAAAGCCATGTCACCTTTCAGTATGTTTATCAACTGTGGTAACTCGTCTATGGATGTAGAACGCACAAACCTTCCGACTTTAGTCAGACGTTCGGCATCCGGCAACAAATTACCATTTGCATCCCTCTCATCGGTCATCGTCTTGAACTTTATCGCCTTGAATATCTTCTCATGCTTACCAGGCCTGTCCTGAGTGAAGAACACCCCAGCACCCTTATTAGCAAAGTGAAGAAGAATCATCGTCGCAATAAAAACCGGCGACAACAGAATCAGTGCAATCAATGCTCCTAAGAAACCAACGGGTTGCTTTACACAATGAATATAAAACTTTTGTCCGAATGTGAATCCCATATTTCCGAAAAATATAACTGTTAATGTTTTATTCTGTTGATGGAAAGCCACAGGAAAGACTCTAATAGATTTTCATTATATACCATTCTGTACTTCCAACGATTATTCCACCATCGTAGGCTTTTCCCTATTCCATACCTTATCTTTTTTATTCCAGCTATGCCACTTGTACTCATTGGCAATGCCTGCTTGTCTTCAAAGATGTCATCAAGCACCTTGTCAGCCAGTTCATACGAATGAGTATAACCATTAAAAGACACTTCATTAAATCCTAAATCCCTGATGCATATAGTGGCAATCGAATCGTAAAATCTCTTGATTCCTTCTTCATTATAGACCGATAGCACATAATTCCAATCTATCTCATTGTGAAATCGTTCGAAGAAGAATCCCAAGTCCAGCACATGCCTCAGAGATATTTCGTTAGTTGCAAAATGCTCACCGGCATGACGCAGAAGGAACAGGGCATTAAAGGTAGGGGAAGGCAGAAAACAGTTGGAGATAGGTGATTGTATCAAGTTTCTTCCATCCTCGTCCAGTAGCTCCTTAAGACGCAGTTCAAAACTGCCATTGCTCTTGTGCTTCTCATTATCAAAAAACTTGCCATGGTTCTCCACAGCAGCCCCCTCGTAAGAGAAATTGGGATGCTTATGGTAGGTGCGGTTTACAGGAATGTTCGGTTCTCGTTCAACCATGTTGTCACCAAACTCCTTTTCCCCGAATAGGTAAATATCTATGTCCCCAACATTTCTCAGCTCTGGCTTTGGATAATTCAGTGAGAGCCCATATCCTTTGAGCAAAAGCATCTGAATGTGTTGAGTGGCATAAAAAGATGCCAACTTTGAGATAGCCTGCACATATTGTTCGTAGATGGACTTTTGAAACAATGACTGTCCCAGCCACTCTACCATTAGTCTTTTGGGCAAAACGACATTCCCGCCTTTACGTTCTAACAAGTCAAATATTATGGCCGCAACCGATTGTTTGGTGGCATTGCGATATACGTTTCCCCAATCAGTAATTGTTATTGGTTCTCCATTGTCTTCAGTAGCTATGGCTTTTTTCAACAAACATAACAGTTCCTTATGTTCTTCCTTCATATTGATTCCTAGTTTTTCAATAAGTATGATGCCCACAATAAATATTGAAACCCTCTTTTTGCATATTGGCTAACATCTCATAAGAAGACAACGCTTGTTCTTTGTTTCCTCTGGGGAACTTGTAAAACACCTTAACTCCTGGGATGAAGGCATCTCCTGTGAATAGGTTCATACCCAACTTATATGTCAGGCAACTTGAATCATGACCTGGTGTGGCTATGACCTCCACAATAGGTCCGTTGGGTAATTGTATTTCACCATCGCCTTCAATAATATATATGTTCTCAGGTTTGCAGAAAACAAAATTTTCTATTCCCTCATGGTATTTTGAAAAATTCAATTTATGATTTAGCAGGCCCTCTTTCCCTTCTCTATTAGTATATATACTCACATTGGGGAAGTGTAGAGCTAAAGTGTTCAGTCCGTAAATATGGTCGTAATGAGAATGCGTAATCAATACACCTATTACATTCCATCCTTCTTCAATAATTACATCCAAATCCCCACAATCTACCAACCAGCAATCTTTATGATTACCGGTTGGTAAGATGTAAGTCATAGAATTATATATATGATTTACAATATGTGATATTGACATGCCACACTATATTTTATTCACGGGTAACACAAACATCGGCTTTGTCTTTAAAACCATAGTGCCCCATGTCAATCCAAGGCCAAAAGCAGAGCACATTAAAGTCAATGGTTTGTTTTGAAGATCTTCTGCTATTTCACTGGTCATAATCATTGGAATTGATGCTCCACCAAGATTCCCAAACTCTTGTAAGTTATAAGGAACCTTTTGAGGATCAAGTTTCATCTTTTTGACCAATCGATCGACAATTAGCTTGTTTGCCTGATGGATCAAGAAGTAATCAATATCCTTGTCTTTGTCCAACTTTTCCTCCTCAAGCATTTCTTTCATACTCTTAGGAGGACGAGTGATGGCAAATGAGAACACATCCATTCCATTGATCAATGCGTCTTTAGGTGCACGAATAATACCATTTCCAAAGTCCTTCTCAATAAAAGACTCTGGAGTAACAGGATGGCGATAACCCCCATGAGGTGTCATTAATGCAGCGTATCCTTCGCCTTGTGTTTTCATGTCCACTATGATATCTTCTGCGGTTGGGTCATATTCAAGTGCCATAGCTATACCGCTATCACCAAATAGAGGGAGGCGACTTTTATCATGAATAGAACCCATTCTTGCAGCAGTATCACCAACAAGAAGAATTGCTCTTTTTGCCGTTCCAGCACTTAACAGATTGCCAGCAATATTGATTGTGTACATACACCCGCAGCACCCCATAGGAGCGTCTAACACAAAACAAGTGGAAGGAAAGCCAAGGCGATATTGTAATATACCTGATGTTGGAGGAGTTTTATAGTCACCGGTAACCGATGCAAATATCAGTACATCGATTGACTCTTTTTCCCAACCAAGTCCAGCAATCAGACGTTCTGCTGCATCAACACACATGTCAGACGCACAAACGCCATCCTCTGCCCAATAGCGATTTTTAATACCCACAGTCGCATCAAATGTATCAGCCTCATCGCGGGTAAAAATTGGCAGGTCGGCACTTTTTATAGGATTGTTAGGAACTGTACCTGTAACACCTTTCAACGCTACATTCTTAATATACCACTTTGCCATAATTATAACTCTACATCATTTTTAATTAATATCTCCTTGATATGAGCATATGAATCGACCTTTAGGATATCCTCAACGTCCAGCATGATATCAAACGTGTCTTCAAGGCTCGATACTATGGATAGCTGATGTACAGAATCCCAACCATCTACATTGTTTTTATCCAAATTATCATTGAGCTCAGCTACTGTCAAAAAAGGAAAGACCTCAAGAAGGATGTTGTTTAACTTTTCTACGTTAGACATAATTACTTTGATTTATTGATTAATAACTTTACCAGCTTCATTGCGAAGGATTTTATCCACAAGCACTATCTTGATTCTCTGGTGGAAAAGATGCGTTTTGTTCTCAATGAATGCTGGGATTTCTTCTACTATCTTGCTATTGGTTACTTTTACAATCAGCTCCTCATCATTGCCGCTGCAATATACATCAGTTTCATAGGTAGAGCGGATTATATTCTCTACTTCATCCAGTCCAATGCGAAGACCAAAGATTTTCAGAAATCGCTTCAAGCGACCTATGATATAGTAGCAGCCATCAGCATCTCTTTGAGCAAGGTCACCTGTATGCATGATACCATGGTTCTCATCACCCTTCAAGAGATCCTCAATCGAGTTGGCATAGCCAAGAGTTACATTCTCACCACGATAAATCATTTCGCCAGAGTCCTCTCCCTCGAATGTTTCAACACCATCGTTGTTGATGAGTGAGAGTTGACCACCAGGTTCTGCGATACCGATACTGCAAGGCTTGCTCAAAGCAAGTTCGGCAGGAAGATAAGCCATACGAGCTGTACATTCGCACTGACCGTATGTTGCAATGAACTTCTTGCCTTTGTCCTGTGCATATTGTGCCAGTTGCTGCCACATCTCTATGGTTAGTTTGCCACCACCTTGGGTTATAATCTTTAGGTCTGGTAAATCCATACGGAAGAAACGCAACTTAGAGAGTAGTTCGTAACTATATGGTACCCCTGTGAAACTTGTGGCAGCATCTTTCAGCATCTTCCAAAAACCGATTTCAAGGAGTGATTTTCCGCAAAGAAGGATTGTAGCACCTGCAAACAAATGGCTTGAAATAACAGAAAGTCCCATTGTGTAGTGCATAGGTAGCGAAGCCATAGCACGTTCACTTGGCGTAAGTCCAAAGAGGTTCATCACATTCTCTGCATTAGCCTCAATATTACGATAGCAATGGCGCACCAGTTTAGGACTACCGGTTGAACCTGATGTCGGGAGCAGCAACGAGAGATCCTCATACATCTGAGGGGTGGGATTGCCAGTCTTAACTAATGCATAGCCAAACACACTATAGACAGGATTCTCACTGCTGAATTCACCTGCACGATTCTCAGGCAACCACAAGAACTCAGGTTTGTAAGCCTCAAACAGATTGTCAAAGAGTGACTTCTCTGTATTATTACTCAAAACAAGGGGTACTACACGATTGTTGAGGAACGATGTATATCCCACCAAAGAACCTATACGATTCTCAGCCAAGATGAAGACAAGCGTTCGATGTGGTAATGCCTTCTTCAACTCATCGGCATAGTTGCAGAGATTTCCATAAGTCAAAGAAAGTCCACTATCGTCAATAACGGCAACCTTGTCAGGATTCTTTTGGTCTAATTGTAAAAACATGATTTTGTGTCATAATGTTACACCACCATCTATTCCAATAATCTGTCCAGTAACATACTTAGACATATCTGAGGCTAAATAGAGACAAGTGTCGGCTATCTCGTCTGGAGTTGCAAGTCGTCCAAACGGGATATCATTAATCTTCTGACTAAATTTCTCAGCTAACACATTCTTGAATCGATCTGTTCCGACCATTCCTGGTGCAATTGCATTTACTCGAATGTGATATTCTGCAAGCTCTTTAGCACCTGATAATGTTGCAGAAATAACAGCACCTTTTGTTGCAGAATACGACAACTGTCCCCTTGCCCCCTTCGCAGCAACTTGACTTGCCATATTGATAATGGAACCAGATTTTTGGCGTTGCATGACACGAGAAGCAATCATCATGAAATGGATAAGCGCAATGGCATTTACCTCAAACATTTTGCGTAACTTTTCGTAATCAATCATTGGAAACAGTTCATAAGATATCAAGCCTGCATTATTGACAAGAATATCTAGATGACCGTTTTCTTTTTTGATTTTCATCACCTCTGCTTTTACAGCCTGAAAATCACATATATCCAAAGCGGATGCGTAAACTTCACCTGACTCAAATTGTACATCGTCCGTCCAATGCAAGTCTGTCTCGTTAAGATCAACTGCATAGACAATAGCACCTTCTGTAGCAAATTTTTCCGCTATAGAACGCCCTATGCCTCTGCCTGCACCAGTTACGATGGCAACTTTATTATTTAAAAGTTCTTTCATTGTTCTTAAATTGTTTTACCACCATCAATTACAAGAGTATGGCCAGTAATCCATGAGGAGGCATCTGAAAGCAAGTAAATAGCTCCGTTTGCTATATCATTAGGGGTTCCATATCTCTTTAGCGGATATGTCTCCATGTCTTTCTGGAGTTGCTCTTCACTTAATGAACCATTATGTATCAATGGTGTATCTATCATTCCTGGACAGATACAATTCACTCGAATTTGTTTCTTTGCCAACTCTACAGCACAAAATTTCATCATTGAGTTTAGTGCGGCTTTTGACGACCCGTAAATACTATTACCAATATTAAACGAACCTGAGCCAGCAATAGATGAAACAAATACTACCGATGACTTATCTGCTAATTTCTTTTTCTTTACCAAAAGCCTTAATAATTCAATAGGCGCAAAGAAATTAACAACATAAACCTCATTGAATTTTTCTTTCGAGCAAAATTGAAATGGGAGAGTTTTACCGATACCCGAGCATAGGAAAAGACCATCTATTTTTACAATTTCTTTGACGAGTCCTTCGATTTGCTCTTCTATCGTTTGATCACATACGACAATTTTGTGATTCTCACCTTCCATCATCGAAAGTGTCTCGGTTAGCCGCTCCACATTTCGAGCAGTCAATATGACATTAGCCCCCATCTTGGAACATTCTATTGCCGTACATTTTCCAATGCCAGAAGAAGCCCCTGTTATCAAAATGGTCTTATCTTGTAATGAAAATGGATTCATTATCAATCTTTGCTAATAATTTTATTATAGAGATCTTCAACTGTTACCGATGTTTTCACATCGTCACTCCTAAGTGCGACATCGAATTCTTCGTCAACCATGGCAATTACGGACAATCCGATAAGAGAAGACCACTCTTCAATGTCATGAAACACTGTTGATGCCTGAATTTCAGATGCATCAGTCTCGTCAAACTGCTCTGCAAAGAGCTCTACAAATTCATTTAATGATTTCATTGTTGTAAAAATTTATTTAGTTTATAATTCGGTTTTTCTGGCAGGATTGCCAATATACAAATAGCCTTTTTTAGGCTTGGTCATCAAAACGCTGGCGGCTCCAAGCCTAATACCAGACCCGACTTTAATCTGTTGTAGGATAATTGATGCTATTCCAAAAAAGTTTTCATCACCAACAATGACTTCGCCTGATACTCGTACTAAGGGCATAAACGTATTAAAGGAACCAATTTTGACATCATGTCCCATACATACCGTACCATTAAAAATATTGAAGTCCCCTACCTCCGTATCGCAGGTAGCAGTACAGTGCCTCTGAATGATGTTGCCTTTACCTATATGAAAGGTTTCTGGGTCGGTAACATCGAAATTTGGATGTATAAGATTAGGGTATTCAATATCCTCCTTTGTAATTTTACTGAGTATCTTCTTAATAGTAATGGCATTGCCAATAGCCATTGCAACAGCTATCTGACCTTTGTACTCATTCAACTGTTTCACACCACCTATAACATTTCCAAAGTGTGAAACGGGTGTACCTATCTCAATACCATCATCAAAGAATCCAATCAAATTCCATTGAGGGTTATCCTTGTTTATTGTCCGTATAAGGCAGGCTACTTCTTTGCCAAACCCTCCCGCACCAAAAATCGCAATATCTTTCATACTTCTATCTTGCTTTATAAAGTTTATCCATACCTTCCCATATTATCTCTGGCTTGAAGTTGTGTCCCCAAATAGGTCCATTGGCAGCAAGTTTCTCTCTAAGCACTTGGTCTGTCTTTATTAACTTCATAGCTTCTGTGAGTTTTGCAACATTTTTTATAGGGACGTGGATACCATTGAAACCGTCGCAAACAGCATCACATACTCCAGTACCAGTACTGCCAATAACAGCTATGCCCATATCAGCTGCTTGAACGACCACATTACCGAAACCTTCCCACCATGCAGGCAGAACGAAAACATCCATTACAGAGAAATGAAGTGCCACATCAAATGTTTTGCCAGTTACAACAACACCAGGATGGTCCTGCATTTTGGTCATCAGATTTTTATCCTTTACCTGTTCCATCTCCCATGGTCCTACCACAAACAAACGAACATTTTGATCTTCATCATATATTGAGCAGAAAGCCTCGAACAATTCGTTGATGCCCTTTCTATCAACAACTCGTCCGAGAAAGCCATAAACGAATTTGCCCTTCAGCCCATATTTATCTTTTAGCGTATCTATATCGTGCTTACTCACTTTTGATGGAGAGAATTGTTCCGGGTCAATACCATTACTGCTACCCTTATTGATAACAACGCACTTCTTTTCGTCGAAAAGTCCATCTTTAACGCCTAATGCTTTTACAGAAGGACTGATACAGATAATTTGATTTGCACAAGCAGCAGAAATCCATTCGCAAGCCATAAGAATCTTCTTCAGTTTGCCAGTTTCATGTTCATAACGGAAACCACGGCAGGTATATATTCTATTAGGAACTCTACACAACCATGCAGCTATCATTCCAAGAAGACCCATTTTGGGAGTTCCCACATTTACGACATCCGGTTTCTCCTGTAGGAATATCTTTATGAGCGCCAAAAGGGTCTTCCAGTCTTTTTTAATTGAAATATTTCGCTCAATTATTACATTCAGTTTGCGGCAACCCTCTTCTTTGCAATAATTCGATGATCGCTCATCATGTTGGGTCAACAGACAAGCGTCATAACCATGGGCCGAAAAATAGTTTAATTGTCCTTTAAGAAGACCTATGCTCTGAGGAACTGTTATTCCCACTATCAGTTTTTTCTTTTTCATACATTTATAGCTTTTGTCTTGACCACGTAACAGCCTCTCTAATTTTTTTGGCAGGTATACCTATCAGGATGATATTTGATTCTTCAAATCGTTTTGTAACGACGCTATTGCTCCCAACAATAGAATTGTCGGCAACAGCTACACCTTTATTGATTGCCACATCAGCACCAATCCACACATGATTCCCTATAGTAACATCCTTTGCCGGATTTATCCGTTTACCTGTCGCGACATCAATAATCGAATGGAAGTCTGTCGTTGAAATAGAGATTTTCCGGCCAAGCATGCAATCCTTTCCAATCCGTATGGAAGTATGGCTTTCTTCGGCAAATAGAGACGCATCCCCAATTGTCGTACTATCATCAATGGAGATGCTGCAACCATCTCCCTTGATGGATATGTAGCAATGTTCATATACCATGACTCCAGCGCCAATATGTATTGTATTGTTGTTTCCTTCCATTTCTATTAGGACATTGCGAAACCTGCAATAATCTCCTATTTCTATCTTATTACCTATTCCGAAACAGTTGATTCTTGTTGAGCGGAACAGAATCCTACTTCCAAAAGTTTTACCCCCTAATCCTCTGGTTTTCAATCCAAATAGTTTCACTAAGGAAGTAATCATCGGATAAATAGGTGAATTGATAATCGCTAACTTGTTCATTTGATATTAAAATATTTAATCACTGCTTCAATTTGTTTGTCATTGCCTACGTGAAGAATATATCTCCCATATCTCGGACATGATTAGAGGCTAATGTGCCGTAAATGCTCCTTTGCGAATAAGCCCATAAACTTTGCGAAGTGGTTTGTATAGAAAGGAGTTCTTAGTCAACTTGCGTAAGAAAAAAGAGAAACGGTCAATTAACAGAAACACTTTACTTCTTTCTTTAATCTTAAAACCAAATTCGGCTTCAATGATTTTATTGATATCCTGAGCAATTTGATAATAGACCCTTCTTTGAAAATGGTTGATGTTATTAATGAAATCGCTTTGGCTTTTAACATAGTTTGTAAGTTCAACTAAGTGGACATTTCTGTGCTTTTGGGCAAATTCTCTTATCGCCTCGTTTAACTTTTTATGGTCTTTATGCCTATCAATATAACTATCTTGTGTATTACCATCAAATCCTGTCTCACTGCCTAAGATAAGACATAATCTTGCCTCTTTGTTCATATGATTTAATACAAATGAAAGGTTTTGCATGTATTCATGCGGAGTAATTCTTCCAACATATTCCCAATCATTACTGAACTCTCTCAGCCACTCTAATGTTATATTACCGTTATATGAACTTTTCTCATTTATATAGAAATCCCACAGTGAAGAGTTGGTAAGCGGTCTGTTCCATTCGCCCCAGGCAAATTTATAACCAGTTTCTTTATTTTTATATACACCAAGACTTGTTTCAGGGAGAGTTGACAATATTATAAATTTAACATTCTTGTCATAAAGATGTGTTTTGAACATATCTTCATCATTAAATGGGAAACCACTCAACAAATTTTCTTGTTCAGCATCAGACAAGAATGGAAATCTAACATAATTAACAGAATGGTTATGATGCTCTATCGTTATATGGGTTTTATTACCCACATAAGTCAATTCTCTAATGATACTTTTTATATCAAGATATGAAGTAATAGATAGAATGTCACATGGTCCCTTCATCACCACCTTCATAGTGTTCAAATCACTCTTGCTACTCTCTATGAAAGAATATGAAATATCTGTCGATTGATTAATCCAAGAAGGAGCTTCAATGGAAAAGACTTGATTAACCACATCTCCAACAACATACAACTTAGGGCAACCAATTGTTGAATAAACCCACTGCTCAACACCTTGCCCGATTGTCCTACAGGAAAACAAGAAATGCAAACAATGATTCTCTCTTATTGCAAAAAAACCAACAATTCCGTAATCTCCGAAATTATCTTTTACTGTAACATATCCGCACCGCACATTATCATCATCCAATATGGCATCAAACTCTTCTCGTGAACATCTATTCTTAGTGAAATTCAATTGATTTGTCCGATGAATCAGTTCGAACAACCTATCAGCAACAGGCTTGCAGTCATAATGTATCTCGCATATTGTGTTTGAAGAGTAAAGGAATTGAAGATTGTCACAGGCTTCTTCTTTTGCCTTTTGTTTCTTCTCCAAAACTTTATATTGATTAAGCCGTTTATGCTTTAGATCTGTTGATGCAGCCTGACGACATAATTCGATTAAGTTATCAATTTCTGAAGGTTCTGCGATAGACAAATCTTTTGAATAGTACTGAGCTTCGTTCAGATTTACAATATTATCATCGAGGAACAGACAATTCACGGGTCGTAACCCCATATCCTTTATGAGTTTGGAAACACGTTGTCCTTTGGGAGTCCAATCAATAGACTTAAATACGAAGAACTCATCTACCCCAAACTCTCTTAACTTCATCACAGCAGGTTCGTAGTCGTTCTTAGAGCATATTGCATTCACTATACCTCTATCAGTCAAATCTTTTACCAATTCGACATTTTTTGCTATAGGTGCAATTACCCCCCCCCGTTCACTCAACGTACCCTTCCAAAAAGTTTCGTCAAGATCCCAGATTACCAATTTGATATCGCTTAATGATTTTATCATGTTATTATAATTTCAGATATTTAACAACTGCTTCAATTTGTTTGTCATTGCCTCCACTTAAAACATTTTCGTTGACGAGTTTCACATCTTGAGAATGTCCTATGCTGATTTCATCTTTATTATATTTATTGTTGGTATAAATATCAATCCCAGCCTTTTTGGCCTGCATGTTCAGCCACACGTCATCCGCATGGAAACAGATGCGCTTAAAGACCTCTGCATTGAATGTGTCAGCAGGCATAACCCCCGAAGGAATTAATGTGCCTGCTCCAGAGGTAAAGAAAAGTTCATCAGAACACATCTCTTGCTTGGGATTATAATTGTGTATCCATTGCCTGTAGGGCTTCAACTGCCCCTCTCTGTCGTATGTCATTTTATGCACTCTGGTCGCACAAATGGAATGAGGGTGGCGATGTGCCATACAAACAAGATTTTCCAGTAATCTGTCAGGATAGTACAAGTCGTCATCAAGCGACACCACATCGACGTCCTTGTCATTATACTCCTGCAACACATAGAAATATTTCTTGTGCGATCGCAAATCTCCATCAACCCAGCGGATAGTCAGTCCTTTCTCTTGACAATTCAGAATGGACAGCGGAAGTTCTTGTCCTGCAAACTGATCTTTTGATAGCCAAAGGATTATTTCATCTGCCTTGTATGTCTGCCGGAATATCGTTTCAATACTAATCCATATTTCATCGATACGGGCAGGGAAGGAGGTGAGCGAACAAACAACCTTCCTATCTCTTCTCTCTGTCGTATTAATACCAGTCCGAACAGGATGACTTTTGTAATATGCCGGAAGCACTGCATCAATGCGCTTTCGAATAAATCGTCTACCTAATCGATTGATAGCCTTCCCTACAATTCCCCATTGGTTGTCATCAGGCAGTTTCCAATATATTTTATACCAATCCATGTAATCAATGTTTTTCAAAAATAAAATTCAAAAACATATCTCCAACCTTGTCTTTATCAAGACGCTCCCTAATATTATAAGCTTTTTCGGCATATTCAGCCCGAAGCTTCTCGTCATCCATCAGAATCTCTATCTCTTTTGCAAGACCGTCAATGTCACCATCTTTAATTATAATACCACTCTTATTATTTTCAATAAGGTCAGAAGCCGCTATACTATCAAATGATAAACAAGGAAGTGGAGAAGCCATCGCCTCACATAGTGCATTGGGGAAACCCTCACAACGGGAAGGAATAACAAAGATGCTACTTTCGGCAAGTAGCTGATCCACATCTTTTCGAGCACCAAGGAAGATGACCCTCTTTGATATTCCAGAATCCTTAGCTTGCTGTTCTAATCTATCCTTTACAGGACCACTACCAACAAGGACAAGGGACCAATCGTCATGACCTTCAATCCTCGAAAAAGCATCAATCAATCTGTCAAACCCTTTTTCATAAGACAAACGACCAACACCGATGACCTGCTTTTTCTTTTCCTTTACATCAACCTGCGCAATATCTCTCAAAGAATTTGGTATAACTCTAAGATTAATATTCGGACCAAAAACTTGTCGTTTATATTCTGCGGCATTCTCAGATTGAGCAATGATTCCGGTAGCAGACGGATAGGTTATTCTCTTCATGAAGTTCTTAAACCAACCAAGCTGTTGTTTAGGGCTGATACGGTCGGATATATATATGGGATTATTTAGCCCCCTATTAGCCAACAAAGATACAGGATTGATAATATCGCCAAAAGAAAGAATGGTATCAGGGTTGAACTCCTTCAACTGCTTGCGAATAAACAGAATTGTCTTCTGATAGCTCAACAACTTCTGAATCGGTGATGTAGAATGCCTATAAGATGGCTCTCGAAAAATGACTCTGGAGTCCAGGTCAAAAAAATGACTGCCCGACCGGCATGCAATATACACCACCTTGTGTCCTCTGTTCACAAAATGCGCCGACAAAGTCGTTAAAGCACGTTCTATTCCTCCGTTTTGTAGTGAAGGTGCAACAATGCATATTGTTTTACTTTCCATTGATATAATCTCCTAATTGATTACTTGACATAAATTCCACATCTGGCCAATACTTGATAATTTCAGATAAAAGCGATTTAAAGAGCTTCAGATTACGATCTCTAAAAGTGGGGGCTATTGCACCAATAAAATTGATACGGTGACTGCTTATTATTGCTGGTTTATGCCACCTGAAAGCGATTCGAATTCTATTAAGACATTCATCCACCCATTTGTCCGTGGTATTATCCTTGTATGGCTCAAAAAAAGCATTACGTATCAAATATCTCTGGCCATACTTATTCTTTTGTCCCAAATAGTGGTATTTTGTCTTCACAGAAGGAGGATTGTCTGCCACTGGAATCTGTTGTAACGAGAGTCCTTGTAAGTACTTAACGCCACATTCTGAGAGTGTCTTTTCTACAGACTCACGCCAAATATAGCAAGGTGCTATAAATGAAGTTGACTTAAATCCAAATAACTTCTCAAACAAATCAGTTGCTTCTCTGATCACTTTATCTTCAATAGCGATAGTATCTGCACTGGCATTACCAAAACTATCCATATATCTAACCTTAAGCTTGTCAGAGGCTAGTTTGGATAAACCGAAATGTCGTTGGCCGAAAGCATGAAGAGTGACCTCATCTCCAGCTTGAAGTGCATTCATCCACCTGACAACATTCAGATGTTCGCGCCCATGAAGCTGGGGAATAAATATTCCAGATGTCAATCCCTCTTTCCATAGCTCAAAACTGTTTTGATGACTCACCGGGTATCTTTTAAGAGTCTCTGTAAACGGCTCGTAGTAATACTGCTGATAACCACTTTCCTTGATCTTTTGGAAATCAGGGTTAGCTACAACAGAATCAGCTGTAAGAATAGCGTAATTGCCATTAATGTCCTTTACAGAAGTGAGGATGTCGAATAGACAAGAAAGGTCATCGGAACTTGCAAGACTGTCGTACGACGAGAACTTACAGTTATCTATTGTATAACCTTCATCTTTAAGCATCTCGCGCACCTCCAACGAAGGCATACGAATACTTCCCCAGTCATCACTCTCGATGACCACGATATGCCGATTGGTATGCCAACCTGGGATCTGGGCAAGATTCTTTAATAAGTTCATGATTATTATTTATACAGTTCGTAAATCTCTTTACATGTCATGAACTCGACATCGGGCCACCTCTTGACAATAGTAACCAGCAAAGTCTTTAACAGTCTCAAAGACCTCTCTCTATTTTCTGGAAATATGCGCCCTATGTAGTTTACACGATGACTATCTATTACTGCTGGCTTGCCCCATTTGAATGCTAAATCTATTTCCTCCAGACAACTATTTACTGGGTCTGGATTTAAATGATTGGAAGGTTCAAATTTGCAATTTCTACGGTAGAAAATACTTTTATCTCCATACTTTTCACCCCAAAAATAATCTATCTTTTTATAGTCACCACTTCTTTTGTGAGTAAAAAGCTGACCAGACAAGAGTCTTATTCCCTTATCCACAGCTATTTGGAACATATTCTTATTCATCATTCCACACGGTGGACAAATAGAGATAGGTGAAACATTATATAATTGTTTGAATAAATCTATTCCTTCAGAAATAATTTTCTTTATTTCACAAAACTCTTTTTCGTCATCATAATCAAATGCAGGGAAACAGTACAGGTCTTGTGGAAATGCCATGGCAACAAAAGCATGCTCTTCAAATGCGATTTTAGTATTAGTGTTATTTCTTTGACAAGCTTTTAGCCATCTTCTAACATTTACATGTTCGCGACCGTGAAATTGAGGATCCCATATTCCTTGTTTTATTCCTTGCTTTATTATAGGAAAAGCGTGTTCTGTGTGTGGATGTCTTAAGTATGTTTCTATTACAGGCTCATAAAAATATTGTTCAAAGTTGTACTCCTGAATTTTTTCATAATTAGGATTTGCAGATAGTGTGTATGGAGCTATTATCGCATTTCTTCCATTACTATCCTTCACTGAAGTAAGCACATCAAACAATTCTGTCAGATCATCTTCTGATTCTAATGAGTCGTATTTGTCAAAATATACATTGTCTATCTGAAGCCCAGATTGAACAAGTTTATTATAGACTGCTCTAGACGGCATTCTGATACTCCCCCAATCATCACTCTCTATAAGTACAATCTTCCTACCATATAAACTTTTACCTCGAAAATTCACATAGTTTTTTATTATTCGTTTCTTAAGATCCATAAAACAGTATTTTATTATCTTTATACATTTTTATTATAGCCTTGTAAACTCCATTATGGTCTGAATCTTCAGTCGTTTTATATGCCAGTCTTTTAAGATCCTCTGGAGCATCTTGCATTGCAATTGTATATTTCAAATTCTCAAAACACTCTCTATCGTTATCGTCATTACCAAAATACAATAATTGATGTAACGAATTGATATATTTATGTTTGCATAATTTTTCTACGGCAGAAAACTTGTTAACACCTTTGTTAAGGATTTCCATTCTATAGCCATCTGTTTGAACGAGATGAACAGTATAGTTTGACCTTATCGTAGCAGGTATTGAATTACTAATATTATCGATACGAATTTTCTCCACTTCAATATTAGATGGAATTCTGTTATTTCTGTAAAAGACGTTAAAAATCGACCTACGAGCTTTTAAAAACTTCAACCTATAAATCAGCGATCGAACAAAAGAGTGACATATGCGGAAGTCTGAACTAGATGTAAAAAACAAAATGTCTTTTGAAGGAATTTGTTTGCTAATTACTTCTATGTCTGATTTAGTAAGACTATTTCCCGTAAAGAGTTTTGTCCCGTCACACCGATATGTGTAGATTCCATCGCAAGAAATTGCAAAATGATTAAAACCAAGCTCCAACTCTTTTATATATCTATCCATTTCGTTAAAATGACGACCTGAGGCTAAGATAATAATGACTCCTTTGTTTTTAAGATCTATTATTACTCGCTTAGCCTCTTCCGGTATATTCTTTTTTGAATCAAGTAAGGTTCCGTCAAGATCCAAACACAGATATTTAATGCATTCTATATCCATTATTTATATGGTTCAATATCAATTAAGTCTGCGAGTTGTTGAGAATACTCTTTGTTGTCGATGTTGATAAAACCATCTCCCGTGTAGAAGGTCATTTCCCCAAAGTATATATGTCCATCCACATTATACAAATCAATTCTTATATGAGGATAGCCTTTACACAGTATCCTTACGACTTTAATCATTTCATCCAAATTATCTGGAAGCTTAATTTCTTCGTCAGATAGTGCAGGTTTCCTCTTAAAAAGATAATCAATATTCTTACCAGTCATGTCAAACTTACAGTTGCGAACATGGTGATTTGCTTCACCAACGGAGTACATGAAGTAACGAGGCTCCCCTCCAAAACAATAAAATTTATAGTCAACTATTGGCGTTCCATCAGCATTTTGTATGAACTTCTCGCCAATTATTCTTGGATTAATATTCTTGTATGGCCACTCTCTCCACAGGTAATAATAGTTTTGAGTCAAAGCCTTTTTTAGTAATGCTTTTGCTCTATTTATATCAAGTTGGTTACGGTCTGTACAAATACACCTTCCAACAGACGAGTTGTGAGTTGGCTTAAGAACAAACTTATCAGGAAGAGTAGAGAAATCAATCTCGTCAGGGTGGTCCCATATTCCAATAGTTGGTATTACAAAATCATCGCCAAGCACTTCTTTTATATACTTCTTTACTTCGTACTTATCGGAGTATTGTGTATACTTGTCTTGCCTATTATGTAACTTCAACCACTGCAACTTTTCGTTCAAAGTGTGTGGATTATTAAAATCCATCCAATAACCCTCACGAAGACGATACTTTAATTTTAGATAGGGTTCATCGGGAATAAAATGGCCATATTTAGATAAAAGTTGGTCAAAAAAAGTTATTGCATTCATGTTATTTGTCCTTATTAAGGAAATATTTAGTGTATTTTTTTGCACCTCTTTTACTTAGGTGACAATGATCATCAAACAAGAATAGATTATTATACAAAGCAAAATCATCCATCACTTTTACGTTTGCTAAAGAAACAATATCATAGAAAATATTCCTCATTCTTTGTATTCTTTTGTAGTGAGTCAACCTAAATAATGGATTAAATGGCATAACAATAATTGATATTTCAGCATCCGGATAGAAACTTTTTACCTGAGATATAAAATCTAAGAAATATTTCTTATTCTCTGAAATTGCTTGAATAAACAATCTATTCCAAACAGCATCATTATTAGTAATGACATCGTATGTTACTTTCGCTTTGTATTTGAAGTATTTAAATGCCTTAAATAGTATATTTATTTTGCGCACATTAGGCGTTTCAATACGATGAAACATATTTGTAAATAGTTCATATTGCCTTATGTAAACGTCTAAATCATCTTTATCAGCAAGATGATGAAATTTGCCAACTTCTACAAAATAATTAAACTTCGTAAAAACAAATGGCTTAAACATAGACAAATCGTAATTAAAGATATAATATGGCAATTCTAAAAATACTCTTTTTATTTGTCTGTGACTTGTCCTACTATATAGCAAATTAACTATATTGTTCTGTAGGAATAAATCCATACTAGGTTTTGACAGTTTTAAGATGTTGCCGTTGATTGTTTCTATACCACATTGAGAGTGAGACATTCCAAAAATCAGAGTATCAACATCTTCCCCCACATTATCAGGAAGCAGACCTTCACAAGACAAATCCTTAAATAAATAGTATTCGATAATATTTGTCCTCAGGATTTGTTTTTTCTCAAATAATTGAAGTTGTTCTTTGTCCGCCACAATAATTATCGCCTCTGTAATATTAAATTCTTTGCCATCTATTATATGCTGTTTCTTGAGGTCGTACGTAAGAATGCTCGAACTGTCTTTTAGCCTCTTAGCAATTTCTTTTACTTGCTGATCATTCCCGAAAATATATATCATATTTATAGACGTGCATCAATTATATTACGATTCAGTGTGCACTTCACATCAAATACAACATGTTTCTCTTTGAGGAGCGCAAGCATATCCATTCCCTCGAATGCCTTATGGGCCACAGCGACAATGGCTGCATCAAACTTCTCTTTTGGCAGTTCGTTGACTACCTCAATGCCATACTCATGCTTGGCAATGGCAGGATTAGCCCATGGGTCGTAAATGGTTACATTGGCATTATATTCCTTAAGAGTACGATAGATGTCGATAACCTTGGTGTTGCGGACATCAGGGCAGTTCTCCTTGAAGGTGAAGCCAAGGATGATAATCTCGGAGTTGAGCACCTGAATGCCTTTCTTCAGCATGTGCTTGACGGTCTCAGTAGCCACATACTCACCCATGCCATCGTTCATACGACGACCGGCAAGGATAATCTCCGGATTGTGACCATGGCGTTGCGCACATTGGGCCAAGTAATAGGGGTCAACACCGATGCAATGTCCACCTACGAGACCGGGACGGAATGGAAGGAAGTTCCATTTGGTACCTGCCGCTTCGAGGACGTCGAGCGTGTCAATGCCCATCTTGGTAAAGATGTGAGAGAGTTCGTTGACAAAAGCGATGTTGATGTCACGCTGGCTGTTCTCAATCACCTTGGCAGCCTCAGCCACTTTTATGGAGGGCGCCAGATGGGTGCCTGCGGTGATGACACTTGAATATACCTCATTGACATACTGGCCAATCTCTGGCGTAGAACCCGAAGTAACTTTCTTGATGTGTTCAACTGTATGCAGCTTATCTCCGGGATTGATGCGCTCAGGAGAATAACCCGCAAAGAAATCCAGGTTCATCTTCATTCCGCTTACTTTCTCCACTACAGGGATACACTCGTCTTCAGTAACTCCCGGGTAAACGGTGGACTCATAAACGACAACGTCACCCTTGGAGATTACCTTACCAACAGTGGTTGATGCTCCATAGAGAGGTGTGAGGTCGGGGTTGTTGTTCTCATCGACAGGGGTGGGAACGGCCACTACATAGAAGTTACAGTCACGAATCTGCTCGATATCTGACGTACAAACAAAACCATGGTTGTTGATGGCATCCCGTAGAAGTTCATCTGAAACTTCGAGGGTCGCATCATGCCCGGCCATAAGGGCTTCGCAACGCTTGGCGTTCATGTCGAAACCTATGGTCTTGTACTTGGTTGAGAACAGACGGGCAAGTGGGAGACCTACATATCCAAGGCCTATCACACAAATCTTTGTTTCTTTCATCTTGCTTATTGATTTGTATTTATAAATTTTCCTTGTACCATTGTATGGCAGCTTCAATGCCTCTCTCAAAACTCCATTCTGGATCATAGCCGAGGAGCTCCTTAGCCTTGGAGATGTCAGCATTGGAGTGCTTGATGTCACCAGCACGGTCAGGTCCGAACTCAGGTCCCATATCGATACCAAGAGCCTTGGTTAGACCGTAATAGATGTCGATGAGATATTCACGTCCACCATACGCAATATTGAAGGCCTGACCTGCGGCTGACGAGGGTGCGAGACATGCCTTGAGATTGGCCTCTATGACATTCTCTATATAAGTGAAGTCGCGCGACTGTCTGCCATCACCATTGATACGACATTTCTGACCATTGATGAGGAGTTTCAAGAACTTGGGAATAACAGCGGCATACGCTCCATCTGGGTCTTGACGGCGACCGAACACGTTGAAATAGCGCATTCCGTAGGTATCCAATCCATAATGGCGGGTATATTGCTTAGCCCACTCCTCATCACAACGTTTGGTCACGGCGTAAGGACTGAGAAGGTTTCCTTCTAAGCCCTCCTTCTTGGGAAGGTTCGGCTCGTCTCCATAAACAGAACTGGAAGATGCATAGACAAACTTCTTCACACCTTTCTGACGAGCTGCTTCGAGCATGTTAAGCGTACCCTGAATATTGTTCAGAGAATAGAACAGCGGCATCTCAATGGAACGAGGCACAGAGCCCCATGCCGCTTGATTGAGCACATAATTGACTCCTTCACAGGCTTTCATGCAAGTTTCGAGGTCTTTGATGTCACCCTTGATGAACTCATAGCGGGGATTATCAAGGAACATATCAATATTCTTCTGCTTACCTGTAGAAAGGTCATCAAGCGCACGCACACGATAACCCATCTCAAGGATTGCCTCACAAAGGTTACTGCCAATGAATCCGGCAGCACCCGTCACCAAGAACAGTGAGTTCCCGGGAAATTTCAAATTTTTGTATGACATATATTATATGATTATTGATATTGCTCTGAAAATGATATTGTTAAACATGACACTGCCCAGATTTGCGGCATCTCTACCTATGTACAAATTCATCAATGTGGCAATACTAACAATAATGCACCCAATGATGCATAAGCGTTTCTGGGCGATTGATAGGACATTCACCATCTGTGATTTTGCTATAAATACAATAAAAAAACAGACCGCAAGCAGAGCTGCTGTTGCATAGAAACGTACACCTTGGGAATTGGAATTGGCCACGTTGGAAAAGGAATAGAATAGTAACAGATAGTTCATGATTCTGACCATCTCCTCATTTTTGTTTTTACTGCGATAACACAACAAGGATAAAAGCCCGACACACGCCATTACCGTGTAATTCCGAATATCCACCATTGACCGAGAGATAGCACGATTCAAATTACCCGTGCGTGCACCTTCCGCATAACGTTCTGCCATTCCCTCTAATCCTCGTTCAGAAGCATAACCATCCACATTTTTGGCAACACTTTCTGACATATATTCTTGCGACAAATTATTGATATACAAGGAAACAGCTGGTGTGGTAAGAAAGAAAGAGACAGCGAAAATTATCCATACCAATTTAGTGCGGTCTTTTAGCCAATCGTAGATTAGTAAAGAAGGTACGACAATAAAATAGCCAAAGTGGATGAATGGAGACAGGATTGAGTAGTATTTGAAGTGGTTGTTTCCATTCATAAAATATTCTAAGGCACACCACACATAAAATGTTGTTGCCAATGCGAATCGTAAACTATTGATTTCCCAAAAACTGAAAGCGAGCACCAAGACAGTAATCCAGAGGGGAGACATACTCAGACCGTATGAATTAATCTTATTCTCAATAATCTGAATACATTTCAAGAACATCCACGTGTTTAAGATTTCAAAGATAACACCTAAAAATCGGAGATCATCACTCACATAACATGCAAGCTTACCGATGATACTGGTAAGAAAGTCTTTCTCTAAAAATATATAGCCCCATGTTTTGTACTGGCTATCAGCCGCATTTCGCAGGTTACGAGTTATATCCGCATTAAACGTGTCTGTCGCAGTAACCTGCATACACAAGGCATACATAATCGCAATACCCAAAGAGGCAATTACGAAATTGCGATACTTATAATTACGAATTGACGCAATGAAAGTACCAAAAGGCCAAAGTAATGAGAAGATCCACATATCAGTTTGTCTTGGGAGAATTATATTGAGGTTTGAACAATACTATCCGCAGCAATATGAAATTTACCAGATAGCAAACAAAATTGTTTATAGCAAGGCCAATGGTTACAGCGGTCAAGATGTGTTCTGGCCACAGATAAGTCATCAGATAAGGAAATACAAAGCATCCCACAAAGTTGGTCAATGAGAACACATAGGCATATTTAAATGCATGAAGTGTGTTCAACACCCATGAAGTTGTAATCGAGCTGGAGAATACAAATGCAATGGCCATAATCCGCATAGCCCACATGGATTCAATGTACTTAGGGAAGAAGTTTTCCAATAACCATGGCGCCATGAACCATAACACCAGTGCCAACGGAGAGGTCATCAACGGTAGAATCAGGTTCATTTTCCATACATACGGCCACATGCTTTTGGCACACCCTGTCTTTCCATAAATATATCCCATCTGAGGGTGAAAAAACTGGCCAATTTGGCCAGGTACTAACCCAATCAACTGATTTACGGCCATAGCAGGTGTAAACAAGCCTAAAGTCGTTATCGACGATTTGGCAAGAATGACCCAACGCGGCAAGGTCTGCGCAGCTTTCTGTAATTGATTTTGGAACATAAGGGCAATGCCTATTTTACCAAGAGAAAAAATATCATTCCATTGTATTGTAGGTTTAATGTTCTTATAAGGCATATAATAATACATCAATACGGCTGGAACAATTGCAATAATAATATTGTATATAATGATGCCGTAGTAATGGAATTGATAGATAAACCAAATGGCAAATACATTGAACGGTATCTCTATCGCAATCACCTTAGTCAACATATCAAATGCACGCGCAGACCGAAACCTTGCTATGAAATGAAGTGTAAAAGAGGAGCAGATGGCAACAATCGTAATAGCCACAACTCCCATTGCTATATCCAACCCAAGTCGATGATAGAAATAATAGGTCATCAACAACCCTATTAATAATATAACCATTGAGACCAAGATTGCGAATCCGAATCCGTTGGCAATGAATTGGCGTGCCTTCACCTCCTCATTCCTACCCAATGTGACCGGTAACTCTATACTCAATCCGCTTTGAATGCCCAACTGCAAGAAAGGAGCGTAAGCTAAAAATATGGATACCGTATTCCACTTACCAACTTCAGAAGGATCTAACCAAAACATAATGACCATGCCGGCCACCATCGCCACGACACTTTTAATCGTAGAAACGACACTATATTTGGCTCCCGTACGGAACAGTTTACTTTGTAGAATACTCATCACACAATTTCATCAATCGTTGATACTTCCTTGATATGTTTGGTGGGGTTGACGATCTGCAATTGAGAAAACAATCTTCCTTCGTTACCCAATAATTTGTATGTCCAATAAAAACGGCAAGACGGATTATTGGTCAATAAGGCTGTCGAATATCCACTGATAATGCAAGTGTCTTTCATCTGCATGATCAATAATTCCACTGGAATCGCATAATTCACAATAGTCAATCCTTTAATTCGAGATATTTGCTCCAGTAATTCCGGTTTAGTGTTGGGGTGAGACTTATAAATTATCCCCTTATTGGAGAATTTTGCGATAAGCTCATTGAGAATTTCAATCTCTTTATCCCAATATTCCTTTCTGCGAGGTTGACCGACTATCAAAATATCACTTGATTTGATATTATATTGATGAACGCCAAACATTTCATTTAATATACCCATTGACTGATGCGAAAAATCTGGTAATTGACGGAGTTTCTTATTACGCCTATTATTAAACTTACCAGGAAACGTTAGCCACACTTCATCAATAAAGTTCCACTCTCCATAATGATACAAATTGTTTAACTTAAAGTATGGAATATATGTTTTTCTCTTAAGTATTTCCTTATGAAACATCAACGTATCTAACAATATGTGAGCGATCAGATTTTTTCTATGCCATACTACATAAGGTTTTAGACCATCTTGCAGTAAAGCAACATTTACCCCATCATTATGCAACCAATAAGACAGATACATATTATCAGAACTAACCTCTTGAAAGAAAAAGAAATTAGACGGTTGAATATCCTTTAATTGACGAAGAAATTCAGTCGTACCATAATTTTTCGCCGCTATTCTTTGGATATGTATATTTCTCTCTTTTGTTATCAAATCCCTTTTTAATCGTTTCCCTTCCGTAATATAGATATAATTGACTGCATCCATATAATGGGACACAATTAAATTCACAGATATCATCAGATGATATTCTGTATGTACCAAAAAAATATTTGCTTTCATCACTTACGATAAAATATAAATTAGAAACTTATTTTATTATATATTTTATTGAATAGGTATCCTCCAACAATACTGATGACAAAAACAAGAGTCGTTCTAAAACAGAAGTTTAAGCACATATTTTTCATAAAATGCATTTGAGACATCATTGGAATAATAACCATCTGTATCAGGAATATTTCATACGAACATTTAGCCAACGTTTTACTCACGTATTCAACAATTGTGTTCCCTTTTGTTTTGTTATATATCCAATAAAGGATTCCACAAAATAGAGTGGAAACATAAAAGTAACATGGCCAACGGTGACATCTCCATGCTGTATCATAAAACCAAGGCTCTGTTGGAGTATAATAATAATCAAAATAGATAATTGCTCCCATACTCAGAAGTGAGAAGGCAATTGTTCTCACATTAAGTACAATACCCTCTTTCACCCACAACCATCCCAAGTAAATCAGGAAGAAATACCTAATTGACAACAGTCTATACAAATATCCTGGGAATCCAATGAAAGATGACAATATTTCGAGACTCTCTGAAATCAACAGCATAATAACCAATTGCTTCGTTTTTGAACCTTTATCAAACCAAGGTTTGAGACAAGCTAAAACTGCTGCCAACTGAATATATATCCATGGATAATAAGCACCTGGTCCGTACCCTCCCCTGAATATGTAGTTGATTATCATATTATTAGAGTACCCGGTTTTGAAAATTTCAAAACTTATCGGGATAAGCTGAATAACCAAGAAAGGACACAAAATACGTTTAAATAGGTGCTTTAAGGAGAAATTGTAGCATTCCTTCTTGAATACATGAAATACTTGGACCAATACGAACAAAGGAACTTGCATTCCATACCAAAGGCTATACCCACTTGCTTTCAGATATGGGAATGTATGCCCCATAAGCACACAAAGAATTGCATAAGCCTTGATAAAATCAAAGAAAGGCTCATAACCAGACTTATTGAATGTGACTGTATGATTCATTTTTAATGATTCATTTTTAATAATTCACTTCAAATGCTTCACTAATTCCTTTGCTCTTTCATACTCCTGATGCGTACCTATATCTATCCATGTGCCATTAAGCGGATAGCGGATGACCTTCTTACCTTGGGCAATTAGCTTTTCAACAAGGTGGGTGGCATGGAAGAAGGTGTCTTCCGGTATCTCTGCCAACGCACGCTTTTTGATGAGGTATATGCCTGCATTGGCATAGTAGTTATACTTCGGTTTCTCTATGAGACCTTTAACGTCTCGACCATCCAGGTCAAGAATACCTAACTGTATGCTGATGTTGTAGGGAACTGCAGCAACTGACATCTCTGCATCGTGCATCTGGAAATGAAGGAAGAAGTCCTCATAGTCGACGTTAGTGAAGAGGTCTGAGTTCATAACGAGTACCGTATCGTTGTAGAAGGTATCTACAAACTTGATGCTACCAATAGTACCCAGGAACTTCGGCTCACGGAAGGTGCGCACCTGTATGCCATCACGGGGGGTAGCGAAGTGCTCCTCTATCTGTTCGCCAAGGTAGTTGATGGTGACGTTGATGTGCTTCACTCCGTATGAAATCAGTCGATCTACATTATGGTCAATGATGCACTTTCCACCCACTTCGAGCAATGGCTTTGGAGTCTTTTCTGTGAGTGGACGAAGTCGTTCTCCCTTGCCTCCCGCCATCAGTACCGCATCTATGGGAAGGCGAGTAATATACTTGTCGAGATTGACTATTTCAACGATATGGTCTTCGTCATCGAGGATGGGGACGAGTTTCATCCTCTTTACTTTCTGCTCATGAAGATGTTGCACGTCGTCATTTACTCCTCTACGAAGAAAGTTGAAGTTTCGATGCATTACCTTATCTACCGAATCGGTCAACGAAGCCCCTGCTATCAGAGCTCGACGTGAATCGCCATCGGTTAATGTTCCCACCATCTGTTCCTTGCCATTAACAACGAAAAGGACGAGAGGTTCAAGAGCAAGTTTGTTGATCCGACGTAACGCTTCTATGAGTGCGATGTCAGAACTGATAATATGTTTATTACCACTCATAACTGATTATATTTCTACAAGTTTCTCTTCCAGCATTATCTCTGCAATCTTCCAATCGAGCATATTGTCAAGATCTACAGAATGAAGTTCGTCCATTACATATTTGCGAATCTTCGTCATTCCTGCAAGTCCTTTAACTTTCAGCTGAACAGGATTGATAACATATACAGCACCATTCTGCTGCCAGACTTGGGGAGCATCCTGACGACGTTCTATTGTTCCATCTCCCTTACTGATAGTAAGCAGACCTTCGGCATTATCTTCAAAGCCATCGTAATATGGATTGCACTTGGCAGGCATAACAGATGTCACCATATCAATGCTATCGTCATACAGTTTGACAGCCTCGATAACATCCTCTGCCCTTCGAAAAGGAGAAGTAGCCTGAAGCAAAACGACAACATCATAATAGTTACCCTTTTGCTCATAGAACTCGAGAGCATGAAGCAATACTCCATTGGTGCCTGCATTATCGGAAGCCAAATAATCTGGTCGCTTGAAAGGTACGTTCAAACCGTAGTCCTCAACAACCTTGATGATAGCATCATCATCTGTTGAGACACAAATATTCTCATCTGAAGTAAACTTTCTTGCTGCATCAATGGCATAACAGATAAGCGGTTTTCCTCCAAGTAGCTTAATATTCTTATGAGGAATGCCTTTACTGCCACCTCTCGCCGGTATAATTACTAATGGTTTCATATATATCAATCAATTCGTATAGGTTCATCTTCATCAAAATCGTGAAGTGCCTTCGTGCCTACTATCATATCCCAGTGAGCAGCTGGTATGCCACTTCCTGCGCGTTTTATTGTGATGTTATCGGCAGTTAGTAAACCTCCTTTCTTCACCGGTGCTTTGGCCACTATGGATTTGAGTACAACCTTAGAGATCTCTACCTCGCTCGGATTAGGCCTTTTTATTCCATCTCCCAAGGCTACCTCTATGTTGCGGATACAATCTACCATATACTTCAACTCGTTCGGTTCAAGTGAGGCCTTATGGTCAGGTCCTTCCATATTGCGGTCTAGAGTGAAATGTTTCTCGATGATTTCTGCTCCCATTGCTACGGCTGCTATAGGAATCTCTGTTCCCATCGTGTGGTCAGAATAGCCCACCTTACATTTGAACGCTTGTTTCATCGTCTGCATGGCTCTGAGATTGACCTCATTCTTGGGACACGGATAGTTGGTAGTGCAATGAAGCAGAGCAACTGAAGGGGCACCAGATGCCAGCAAAGTGTCGTATGCTGTCGCTACTTGTGCAAGAGTAGCCATTCCTGTAGAAAGAATCACAGGTTTGCCGTATGATGCCATCTGACGCAGATACGGGATGTTGGTCACTTCCCCTGAGCCGATTTTGATAAGCGGCAAATTAAGTTCATTCATCAGGAAAGCGAGACTATACTCCTCATCGGGTGTAGAAAGAAAATCAATGCCAATCTGCTTACAATGTTCTTGAACAATACGGAAGTCTTCATACGAGAGCTCTAACTTTTTGAGCATATCAAACTGACTTTCTTCTGCATCGTGTGTGTTTTCAGACTGATAAGTGGCCTTCTCAGCTTTTCGGGTAACTATTTTCTCGGTCTGCCAAGTCTGAAATTTAACGCAATCTACTCCAGCAGCTTTGGCCGCATCGCACAGTTTAAGCGCTAAGTCAAGTTGCCCGTTATGATTTACTCCTGCCTCTGCTATGATATATGTATGCATAATCAATATTTATATTTCAAAAGGATGTTCTTCAGTTTATCAGCTTTTTCAGGATTAGCAGCAGCCCATTCAGTACAAATATCTTCATATAGAGATGGATTGAAAATCATCTTTCCCAAAGCAAATTGGTATTCATGTTTGGAGAACTTTCGTTTATACTGATAAAGACTGTTTTCTTCTGAGCCGTCTGTTCCTCCGCCAAGATGAAAGTATTCTACACCTCTGTTTGTCAGTTCTTTTGCAGCCTCCCAAAGGAGGAAATTGTTGGGAGAGAGCTTTAGTGCTGATTTGTCGCTTCCTGCGAGATGATAATGCCCGTATGGAAGCTGATAGAAGAATATGACACCAGCCACAACCTTTCCTTCGTGCTTAACAATTCCTAAGAATCTATTCTGTATGGTATTCTTCAGCTGGTCGTAATACCCTGGATCAAAGTAGTAGAAACCGTCAGCTTCGAGTTTGTCCATTGTGGAGTTATACAATTCTTCAAACTCTGTCAGATAGGCAAAATCTTCGTCCACAATGAACTCAAGGCCATTTTTCTCGCCTTTCTTGATTACATTTCTGTTTTTGGTGTGAATCTCATTCATCCATGTGGATTCAATTCCACCTGTCAAATCTATTGCGATGGTCTTTCTGTCCATTATCAAGCGTCCTACTTTTTCGAAACAATCCCAATTTTCCAGTAGAGGATGAAAGCGTACGAAACCGCAGACATAGTTCTCTGAGGATGCTTTTTCAGACATCGCTTGAAGAGCTGCCGTCATGAATGTATCGCTATGGTCGTTGGAAATAGGACCACCATAACCATATGCCGTTTCGAAATCGAAGTAGGTGTTGCCCTTGAATTGGAACTCTCTCCTAAGGAATGGGAAGAGCAAGACGCTATCATTATTTTGATAAACGAAACAGCAAGCTTTCTCCGACTCTGTTTCATACAGACGGACATATTCCTCACGAAAATACAGGTCTTGTAAATGTGCAGGAATCGCTTCAAGGTATTTATTCCAGTGTTCAGTAAATTCAATCATTTTATTGCTTTCTCTAAAGTTTCGAGAATTCTTGTCATTTCCATATTCGTATAGCGCTGATCAATAATAATGGACATTTCATGTTCAGCCATCTCAGCCCCTTTCCTTATTGACATCCCTTCAAGTGGCCAATGCACAGGACAGAAAATCTGATGTCGGAACATCTGCTTGCGAACTTTGTCTCTATCTTTTAACCAAACCGGTATAAACAATGGTGTGGAACTTTCAGAAACAGGAATAATCGTATCGATGTTTAAGGACTTCAGTCCTTCGACAATCTGCTTCGCATTTCTCTGGCGGATATATGACTTTCTTTCAATATCAGTTTTCAAGAAAGATTCTTTAGATATATCGCTCATTCCTTTTTCAATCTCATCATCTATGAGACCTTCTCCTTTTTCAAAAAGATGAAGATATACCTCATCGTCATAATATTCCGGTTTGCGAATCGATTTCAGTATGCTTGCTGCCATCTTGTATTGATAAAATTTGTTGGTCTCTTCAACTACCTTGAGTTCATTGCAACTTTTCACCAATCCGCCATCTGGGCAAGCAAAGGTCTTGCGGAGACTGGTAAACTTGTAATCTGCCAACATCGTTGGCTTATGAAATTCATAGAATGCCTGAACATCATCCTCAATAATGATAGCATCTTTACTTATTGTTCGGACGGTATTAATCTGAGATTCAAGATCTTTCAATCCAAAATAATTGATGATCAGCACAACAGCTTTCTCTTGTTCTTGCAGTTGGAAAGTATTCACATTGATTTCAAGATTGTCGTTTATGTTATAGAATACAACCTGCATCTGGATCTTTTCAGCCGTTGTTACTACAGAGGAACAAAGATAGTCGGGCAGGTAAATCTTCGAAACTCCATATCTCTGTTTGATGTCAAGCAGGATATAATATAACGCTGATCGTCCAGACGAATAAGTGAATATGCCATCAAGAGAATGATTACCACAATAATGATACTGCAATCCTTGAATATCTACATCGAACTCGCCACCAATAACTTGTTTACTTTGCATACAGATAATCTTCTATGTGTTTTACTATTCTATCAGCAGTATATCCATCGCCATAATAATTGTCCTTTACCCGTTCTGGATTGTCGATGATATCTTTCCAAGCTGACAGGATTTCATCTAAATCGTTATTGACTTGATGAACATTCTTACAGATATAGCGTCCAGTCTGCCTATTGCCAATATTGATGACAGGTGTTCCCAAACAAGGAGCCTCAACAATACCACTTGAAGAGTTTCCAAGAACTGCAAAACACTCGTTCATATAACTTAGATAGCGTATTTGGCCAAGAGAAGGGAAAAGGTGATATTTCTCAGGATTCTGCTCTTCTATCTCGGCCCAATAGTCGTTTATCTGGTTGCCTCCAAAATCTGCATTCGCTTTTGAGATGACAACCGATACATCATCTATTTCACTGGTGAGCTTTACGATGTTATTTGCCATCATAAGATTGTAATCCAATGATTCGTTGGTTTCTGGATGGAGTGTCACAAGAATCCACTTGTTTTTTATGGGCATTCCTATGTTTTCTGCAAGTTCACTGCGACACATCAGCGTACTTCTCCTGAAATTGTCCAGCCCAGGTTCCCCTACACACCAAACATTTTCGTCTGAATTGCGCATTCTGAAAATGTTTTTTGCAGAATCTTCCACTCCAGGGAAATGGAGAGTCGCCATCATGGTAACCGCATTGCGCACTTCATTATCAATTGCCCCAATGGTCACATCTCCACCAGAAATGTGTGCAATGGGGATATTCATAACAAGGGCTGCACTACAGATGGGCAACAACTCATATCTGTCACCAAGCACAACAATAATATCTGGCTGAAAACTGGAGAGAGCCTTGGCAAATCCCAAACTGCAACGCCCCATAGATTCTACTATCGCCTCCTTGGTGTCGCTATTTAGTCCCATTTCTACTTTGGCCGCAATAGGATACCCGTCTTCTTCGATGCACTTGTAAGTATATCCATGTTCAGCCATCAGATGCGCCCCTGTCACTACCAACTGCAGATCAAGTTTCGGATTCTTTTGAACACCATCAATAGTCCAGCGTAGCAATCCATATTCAGAGCGTGCAGCCGTTATAATGCAGACTTTTTTCATAATGAATCATTTTTATGCAAATTTTGCAATGTCTATCTTCAATTGTTGGAAAAGACACTTATCTTCCATTTCACATTGGATATTCAGATTGTATGTCATCGGTTCCATTACTTTTGATATAACCTTTTCATGAAGGATGTTGGCTATACTATTAATCAAAACTAGTGCTTTCATCTCAGACACAACGCCTCCTTATGTTTGCTCTTTATCTAAAAAAGCAAAAAGCAAGCAGTGATATTGGAAAAGATGTTTGTTGCTATAAGGCATGTTTTCCTCAACTTAATCAACACAATACTTTCTTGCAAAAAAGTAACCTTACTATCATCGTAGAATTGGGCCTTGGTATGTGAGAAAAGGAAAAACATTAATTACAAAATGCATTCGTACTTATAAAAAACATCAACTCTGTCCATAGCCTCTAATCTGACAACTCTACTTTCTGACGTTTTTACAAAACCATTACGTTCAACATTTTTGATCGAACCTATATTATTTTCTGATATCCAGCCTGTGAACTTCTTATAACCGAGATTTCTTGCAAAAGGAACAAGTAAACTAAACAAAATAGTCCCCAGTCCCTTTCCTTGGTGGGCTGACAGAATACTATGTCCAGAAGATTCAATAGTTTCGTCATCTATTTTTGTCATTAAGTCATAGCCCATTAAATCACCAGTTTGTTCATCCTTCAAGTAAACAAGAACATCTCCCTTAGGGAAACAGTCATCTAACAAATGCTGGAAATGTCTTTTCAGCTTCACTGGATCTGGTGCAGTGGCAAATCCAGACCATTGTATAGCAGTTGGATCTGATTTGATTTTTAAATAATCTTCAAAATCATCAATTGACTCTACTTTATATAAATATGCCATATTAATTATTCTTTACCTACAATAAATACATAGTTGGTAATAGCCGAACCACCTATGTTCAGCATCATACCGTTCTTTGCCCCCTTTACCTGATAGTTGCCAGCCTTACCGGTTACCTGCTTGTACAGGTCAACAAACATACGAGCGCCAGATGCTCCTACAGGATGACCGCAACCTATTAGGCCACCTGACGGATTAATAGGCTTAGCCCCATCGAATGCGATTAAGCCATTCTCTACAGATCGGACTCCCTCACACAGTCTGCCAACATAGAATAATCAGCAGGAATGAGATGACTGATAATACTATCAGTCTTCAAAGTCTTGCCTGCTCTCAGTATAGCCGCCTTGGATTTATCTATATCACGGCTCACCATGTACACTTTTGCATCACCAAACGATGCAAAAAATGGCAGACACATTGATACCCATAGTACCATTCGCACCTACCACGGTAACAGTTTTAATTGTCATCCGCAATCTTGATTGGAAGGTTTAATACTATTCTTTTATATCCCTTCAATACGGACGCTTGAAGGAACATTTACTACGCGATCCGCAAACCAAATAGTGTTTACAAGTCCATCGTTCTCGCAGTTCTCAAACATAGGCAAACGATTCATAAGTTCCCAAATAGGACGGGTCATCACACCATTGTCGTTAGTCTGCTGGAGGAAGTCAAGTTGCGACTCCTTATCCTTCAGCACAACAGCTGATAGCCAGTAGTTGGAGAAGGTATTCTCGGGTTCAACAAAGAAATCGATGCCATCTACATTCTTGAAAAACTCTATATATTCCGCTGCGACCTTGCGCTTACTTGCAATATACTTATCGAGATTCTCCAACTGTGCACAACCAAGAGCAGCATTGATGTTCGGCATACGATAGTTGAAACCTATGTGATTGTGACGGAACTCCCAACGATGGGGAACCTTAGCTTGGGTTGTGACATGCTTTGCGTATGCACCAATTTCTTCATCATTGAAGAGCATCATACCGCCACCGCCAGTAGTGATGGTCTTATTTCCATTAAATGAGATAGCTCCTATCTTGCCGAATGTGCCAGTATGCTTACCTTTATATGTTGAGCCAATAGACTCGGCTGCATCTTCTACCAATTCGATATGCCATTCCTTGCAGAGTGCTGCAATCTCTTCAATGCGAACAGGATGACCGAAGGTGTGCATAGGCACACAAGCCTTTATTCTTCTTCCTGTGTTCTTGTTGTAACAAGCCAACTCGTCCTCACGGAAAGCGAAGTCCTGACTCTCTGGAAGCTCGCCAATGCGAGTGTTCTTGCGAACCTCGGCATTTTGGATGAGCCATTCTTTCATTGCATCTGGTGAGAGCCCCATGGTGCTTTTATCTACATCGAGAAATACTGGATGAGCACCAATGTATGAGAGGGCATTGCAAGTAGCAATGAAGGTGAGAGCCTGCGTGATTACCTCATCATCCTTCTTTACTCCAGAGAGAAGAAGCGACATGTGGAGGGCATTTGTTCCACTGACGCACACTACAGCACGCTTTGCGCCTGTATATCGAGCCATATCCTCCTCGAAGCGGTCAACAAACTTACCTACCGATGATACGAAGGTGGTGTCGATACACTCGTTGAGGTATGCCTTTTCATTCCCTGCAAATACAGGTACGGCAAGCGGAGTAAACTCCTTGTTGCCATAAACCGACTTGATGAAGTCGATTGTATTTTTGTAATCTGCCATTGTAATAGCTGTTAATACTTACATCTTCTGATCCAAGTTCCTTCCCTTCTCTTCATGCTCAAAGTTGGGAATAAACTTCTTTATTGATTCTACTACTTCTGCTTTGGTGAAGTCATCCTTGTGGAAGATAGCTTCAAGCTCGTCGAAGAAAGAGTTTACTTCATCCATGTTTCTGCGAGTAGTCTGCTCTACAACTCCAAGGGCAGAGAATCGCTCCATATTAACCTTCTCTCCAGGAATATAGAACTCTTCATAGGCTTTTTCGCCTGTGGTATCGGATTTGAAATAGACAACAGGATAGGTGTCGCTTTCGTAATCCATCTCAGCGGCATAGTGCTTTGCTGCTGCATCGTTGTCGCACTCTACCTTCTTGAAACCTTCTGCCTTCACGAAGTCATCGCAAATAGCCGAGAAGGTGAGCATCTGGTCTTCGCCCAACTTTGGAAAAAACACCTCACCACCGTTGCCAAGGATGCAAGCGAGCATACAGATTTGTCCACTCTCTTCTGGAGATACGAAATAACGCTTCACGTCGGATGGTGCTGCAAGAGGCTGTTTCTTCTGAAGTCTGTGAATCCAACCATCAGGTAAAGAACCGTTGGAGAACGCGACATTAGCAAAACGAGCTGTTGTAACCTTGAAGAGAGTGTTATATGCCATCACAAGGTCTTCCATGATACGCTTGCTCGCACCCATGATATTCACTGGATTGGCTGCCTTATCTGTTGATACACAGAAGAAATGCCTAGGAGGATAGACCATCAACAAGTCCATCAGCTTCTTTGCCTTGATGTCATTGTTCTCAATGAGAGCTTGAACGGAGTATTTGTCCTTCTCGGAGCGCACATGCTTATGTGCTGAGAAGTTGGCAACAATATCAAATCCCTTCTCTTCTCTGAATATTCTCTCGAAGATAGGATCAGCAAAGTTAAGCGTATAGCAACGGAACTCATCCGGCACATAAAGCCCTTCCATGCTTCTAACATCGCGTACCAATTCCGCAAGTCCATTCTCATTGAGGTCAACAACCACTACGGATTTTGGCTCAAAGCGCAGAACAGCCTTGATGAAACTCGAGCCTATTGAGCCAGCTCCACCAATCACACATACTTTCTTGCCTTTTATCTCAGAAGAAAGTTTATCCTTGTTTGCCTCAATATCTGCGGCAAACATGCTGACAGGACGAAACGTGACCGAGTCAGCTATGAATTTATTTAAATTGAACATATATAGTGTTTTTTTATTCCAATGAAAGTAACCGTACAATTCTCCCAAAACCCCAGTAGATTTACTGATTATAAGAATGTTAACCCTAAATATTTTTGTTTCTTCAGTGACTTTAGACACTTGTAAGGCTTTTGGGCTCATTTATGCTTTTCCCTTCCATCCCTCTTATTTCTCTGTCCAAGATTTTCAATTACAAGACGGAGTTGTTGCAATCCTTTTTTAGCAGTCTCTTGCTTACCTCCATAACATCCTCATTTACATCTGGAGAGAGAGGTTCCGTACAGGTCAGCAAATCTGCAAGTTCTTTTGAATAACCTTGTGCCTGAGTTGCTTTAGGAACTCGGAACACAAAATTGCGCTGCAGGCTGTCTCGAAAATCCGGTTTGGAATAACGAGTGGAGGTATAAGAGACTCCCATCAGTGGAGAATGTTGGGAGATAATTTGAAAAAGAATCTGCGGAATGACATATTCTGGCTTGAACGGATCTTTATCATTCTTGACTTTTAACCCACATGCCATTATAAGAGGATAGAAAAGTACCAAAGCATAACGTTCCCACAGGGTAAGGTCGGCATTGGGAAGAGAGAGGTCGGCACATTGAATCACCCCTCTTGTAGCAAAACGTATAGCGGAATAGTTGGTATCTGTTATGCGGGTCTCCTTTAAAGCGGTGTCCAAACTTCCAGCCACGTAAAGAGATGGATATCCGACAATGCTATATCGGTAGCTTCCACATTTGCTCCTTAGCTCAAATGGGGTATGAAATAGTTCCTTGGAATCCTTGATATTACACTTCCCCCTCACTCGATAAAGGCTCCCTCCTTGATATACTATCTGAGGAATGAGTTGTAACAAGTGCTTCTCTTTTCTCAGGAAGGCTTTTTCCATTACTTGATATGCTTCACTGAGGAGGCCATTAAAGTAAGCGGTGATGCCGCCCATAATAGCGTCAATCAACTCATTAACCTCTTGCAATAAATTAAACGAAACCTTGATGTGTCTATGTTTCTCAATGTAAGCTTCTATGGCGCAATTGATGAAAAGCCACGTCTGGGCATCAATTTGGTCCAGATAATGAAGGTACTTATCAAAAAACTGTTGGTAATAGCCAATCAAGTTTCCATTGTATGTATCATAATCCTTAAAAGGAGGGGCCAATGGTATAATAACACCTCTTGCCAAATCGTTGGCAAAGTTGTCAAAAGCATATCCCAATTTACGTAGCAATTGGTCTATCTCCTCGGGTTTCTTACCGTAAATATTATCTTGTGTCATAGTGTGTTCTTGCCACAATTATTTTATGATTTTATTCAATGTTGTCCATCGGTCATACAGATACTCAATGATGTTCAGATTTAATGAATTCATCTGTTCATCATTGAAGATGCACACATGGATGCCTTTTGTCACCGCTAAACGGTCGGCATTATGAGCCATCTGAACGAGAGTGTCAAGTATTTGCATGTTTGTCAACTGATAGCCAGATATACCACTGCCTATCAGAGGCATATATACAGGATTTCCGTCCTGCAGATGTTCAATGCCATTATACATTTTGCGGATAATCTCTGGATATTCTTCAGTTGCCACATCCACGTGCTCGTTTTGGTCAAAGTGCGTAACTGCAACAAGCATATAGATATTGCCGTTATCAGTAATGCGTATGCAAGTGCCTAACGGATACCTTTCCTGTGGCAAATCTGATACCTCGGATTGTCGAGGTGACAGATGTATTCGGCGCAGTTCATGATGGTGCAGAGCTTGCCTTCGTAAATGCGTGGTATATAGAGCATGATGTTCTTCACGCCTTTTGGCAATGGAGACTTGCTGCCCTTTGGTATCTTCAGTTCTTCTTCGAGGAAACGTTGGTATTCGTCCGTGTTCTTGAAGAAGAAGAGCTGCTTCTTGCGGAGGATGGAGCTTTTGTCTTTTTGCAATGTCCGCAAAGGAGACATTACGCTCTATGTCGCGTTCCTCTTTATATTGTGGTACGAGGCGAAGGATGTCGCCCCATGAATTCAAGCCGTTGAGATACCACTCGCCATCATAATAGGCATAGCTGCCTACGCAGCCGTTGATCTCTGATACTTTGAGCATGGTGGTCTGCACATTGAAATAGGGCGTGCGGCGAACGGTGATTTGCTCGTTGTCAATGTTGCGGAGTATGACTGACTGGCGGTCGTAATGCTCCAAGGTATATGGCTAGAGGTCTCTCGTGAGGATGGTGCCCACGTTGCCTGCTTTTTCGGGTTGGTCATGTACGATGAGTAGTGTACTGAGCCACTCCTTGGGAAGGAGGGCAAGCGGTCCGACTTGATAATTGAAGGCTATGGCTGCTTCGGCGGCAGACTGGGCTACCTGTCGGTTGTATTGGCACAGTTCCATCTGTTCGTCAAGTTTCTCCTCGAAGGTTGAGTCCTTGAAACGGCTGGAGGTGAGGTCGCAGTCGAAGAAGTACCACTTCAACACTTGTCTCACATCGTAGAAGTTCTCCATGAACTTTGCCTCGTGGAAGAAGTCGTAGAGGTCATCGTTGATGAGGGTGTCCTCGAAGAGTTCCATGAAATAGGCATAGGCCGTGCGGGCTGCATGTGCCAATGCCTCGTTCTCCGGGGCCACCGAACAGTTCGCATACAGACTCTGCCTGAGTCTGAATAGTACAAGCTTGCGCTTTCTGCACGAGAATGTCACCATTTTGTCCATGTTCAAAAGCAAAGAGCACTAGATCGACAGCCTCTTCCAATGACATGATGAAGCGTGTCATCCTAGGCTCTGTCAATGTTACAGGGTTGCCATTACGAATTTGGTCAATCCAGAGAGGTATTACAGAACCACGACTACACATCACATTCCCATAACGAGTACAACAGATTTTAATCTTGCCTGAGTAACGGCTTTTGGCTACTGCTATTTTTTCCTCGATAGCCTTGGTGATCCCCATGGCGTTAATAGGGTAAGCAGCTTTACCCGTTGAAAGACAAATAACAGCACCGACACCTACTTCTATAGCAGCAGTCAATACATTGTCTGTACCTATAACGAATCTCATCAATATCTGTACGAAGAAAACGATTCAATACAGCGTTACCGAAAGAACCTGTTCCACCAGTAATCATAAGGGTCTTACCTGCAAAAATGCTCATAGTTGTTAGTAATCATTTTAACTACCTAAAAGACAATAATATAAAATCACTAACCTTTAAGAAGTCCATTCTAGTTTTTAATTAATTTCAACGAATTATTATTGAATTTTACCGCATTACCATCAATTCCAAGAGGGGGGCGAGATGCTTCTCGTCCCCCTTGAAGAAATCCCGTGGAAATCTCCAAATTAATATTCCCTTTATCAATAACACATTCACGATGCTGTAATACACCACCGCAAGTTTTATACCCGAGGCAATCCATACTTTACGACAAACTCCCGTACCGTTTCCGAAACGGATTATAATGGATATCTTTTGACTTCTAATACTTACGCCTCTTTTGACTGGAGATAACGGGGCTATGGATGCTTTTCACTGAGTTTTCCCCTACTTTGAACGAAACGTTGTACAGCAAACAAAAAGCTTAAAGTACCATACCCGCATGAGATCCACTCGCTTTGATTATCTAGGTAAAACCGCTCTACATCTTGACTGCAGTAAATGACTTTTATCTTTTTTCAAAAAACGAAGAGACTGGTTCCTTAATCCCTCAATTGACTACTAGAAACCCATTTTACCCTATCTTATAATACGTAAATCCCATCCGTTCAATCTCTTCTCGATCGTATATATTCCGACCGTCTATCACCACGTGGTTAACCATCGACTTGTTCAACACGCCCCAGCTCGGCATCCTGAACTCTTTCCACTCCGTGACAAGCATCAAAGCGTCAGCGTCAACTGTCGCATCATACATGTCTTTACAATAGATAACCCTGTCACCCACACGTCTTTTACACTCATCCATGGCTATCGGGTCATAAACTTTTACCGTTACACCCTTTTCAAGTAACAAATCAATCAAAATCAACGAGGGAGCTTCCCGCATATCGTCTGTCTCCGGCTTGAAAGACAAGCCCCAAATTGCCACAATTCGACCTTTTACATCTCCGTTAAAATGCTTCAAAAACTTGTCAAAAAGCACTGTTTTCTGTTTCTCATTCACCTCTTCCACCGATTTCAAAACCCGCATTTCATAACCATTCTGTTCGGCAGTCTTAATCAACGCTTTCACATCTTTCGGGAAACAACTTCCACCATAACCACAACCGGGATACAAAAATTTTGTACCGATACGGGAATCGCTACCGATCCCTTTCCGAACCATATTCACGTTAGCCCCCACCAGTTCGCACAAATTAGCAATATCATTCATGAAACTAATCCGTGTTGCTAACATTGAGTTTGCAGCATACTTGATCATCTCCGCACTTGGAATATCTGTAAAGATCATCCGATCATTTGTTAACATGAAAGGACGATAAAGACGAGTCATTATCTCCTTAGCTTGATCACTATCCACACCAACGACAACTCTATCAGGACGCATAAAATCTTCAATAGCAGCACCTTCTTTCAAAAATTCAGGATTTGAAGCGACATCGAACTCTATATTTACACCTCGCCTATCCAGTTCCTCTTGAATTGTATTCTTTACTTTTATTGCCGTACCTACCGGAACCGTACTTTTCGTTACCACGACAAGATATTTGTTTATATAACGTCCTATAGTCCGAGCTACTTCCAATACGTATTTCAAATCCGCAGAACCATCTTCATCAGGAGGAGTACCCACTGCACTAAAAACGACCTCTACATCGTCCAAAACTTCTCGTAAATCAGTCGTGAAATGCAATCTCTCTGCCGCCATATTTCTACGAACCAATTCTTCCAATCCCGGTTCATAAATAGGAATAATTCCATTCTGCAAATTTTGTACTTTATTTTTATCGACATCAACACAAGTCACATCCACTCCCATCTCTGAAAAACAAGTTCCAGATACCAGCCCGACATAGCCAGTTCCCACGATAGCTATCTTCATAGTATATTATTTTATAGATTTAAATATCTCCTTATCGCCTCCACATGCCTCATCCCGTGTACATCCCCCGCATAATAATCAATCAATCCCGCGTCGTGCAACCTTTCCGCACCCCGTTGTGCCTCCTTCCCGTAATACCCTGCAAACGAGAGGATATTCACCTGTAACCGACAATTCTTGTTCTTCAACTCCTTCCCGTGTCGAACGATATCATCCTCCCAAAAAACATAACGCTCCGGATGAGCCAACACCACCTCGTATCCCCTGGCCTGTAATTCGAACACCACCTGATCGAAAAAAGGTGAGGGAGATAAAAAGTTATGTTCCACCAGTACCCGGTTATTGTTCCCGGACAGGATCTCTCCCCGTTCGATCAAACTCAACATATATTCCCCGACACGATACTCGGCTCCTAAATCCAATTCTATCTCTACTCCCTCCTTTTGCAAACCAGCTCGAAGATCTTCCAACAAGGGATGAAGATTTTCCCGTCCATTCATCAAGGCAGGAAAATAAACGTGGGAAGTACATGTCACTCTTTTCACTCCCAACCTAGATAAGCCTTTCAACACCATGATTGCCTCCCCATAAGTCCTAACCCCGTCATCTACTCCGGGCAAAACATGCGAATGAATATCATGGGTATAATCAAAATGTACCTTCTCCCGTTTTCGAAACCACCACATGACTATAACTTACCCTCTTATCTATTTTGCTTGTTGTAATAATTACCGTAACCATACTTGTAATAGTGTATTCTCCTAGATACCCCATTAACCAGCACCCCGCAATTCGTCACGTGATGCTCGCTTTCCAGTACTCGCAAGGAAGATAACACCCCTCGCGGCAACACGTTCAAGCGAACAACACACAAACAAGCGTCCGCTTGCTTGACCATCGTCAAAGCATCCGCAAGGATTCCCACCGGGGGAGTATCTAGGATAATGCAATCATATTCTCCCCTCACCTCTTCCAACAATGTCTTGAACCTATCGCTTGAAAGCAGTGCTACCGGGTTCGGCGGGACGTCTCCCCCGAACAACACGCTTAAATTGTCTTCTAGCAAATGTACCAACCGTCTCCATTCCGGTTCCATCCCTGCCAGGTAAGCCGACAAGCCACGGGAATAATTCTTATGAAGATACGAGTGTAACCGAGGATTTCGCAGATCACAACCAACCAGTAACGTCTTTTTACCCGCCTTCGCGTAAGCCTTCGCCAAGTGAGCAGCCACCAGTGTCTTCCCCTCTCCGGGAACCCCGGAAGTCACCAGTAACACGGGACAAGCTTTCTCGCCCAACATATAGTTCAGTTTCTCCCGTACCACTTGCATCGATTCCGACAAGGAAAAATTTTCCCGTAACAGGGAGACCTCTTCTTGAGATAACTCAGGTATATCTCCCAGCACGGGAAACGGTAGTGCCCGTTTCACCTCGTCGATAGAACGAACCTTGTCGTTCAGCATATCCAGCAAAAAGATAATCCCAACCGGAATACCCACCCCCAAGATCAAACCCACGAGCATAATTAACGCCTTCTTAGGCTCTACAGGAGCATTACCCGCAGACGGATCCTCTATAATTTTAGCCGTCGCCACATAGATCAATTTAGCGATCTCCGCTTCCTCCCGCTTTTGCATCAGAAAAAGGAAAAGGTTCTCTTTCAGTTCCTGTTGCCGGGCGATATCTCGATACTGTTTCTCCTGCGTGGGAACGGAAGTTAACATCTCGTTCACAGACTCATTCTCTTTCTCCACACTCCTCAACTTGATCAACAGCCCACTCTCCACGTTGGTAATTGTCTCTTGTATGTTCTTTTTTAATCCTTGCAACTGGGAGTTCAGCCCGATCACGATCGGGTTGCTCTCGCTAGCACTCTGCAGCAACTTGCCCCGGCGCAACACCATCTCGTTATAACGAGTGATCCCCGCATTCAAACCTTCGTCCGAGAGGCCCAAGTTTTCCGGCAACAGCGAGAACTCTTCTGCCCGTTTCTGCGTGATCGCCGCCCGGATGCTTCGCAACACGTCCAGTTCCGTCTGCAATTTCATCAGCTCCGCCTCCGACTGTTTCTTGCGTTCCATCACGAAAGCGGCATCCGAGGTGATATCCGTTAATTTATTCGTCTTCTTGAAGTCTTCCGCCCGTCGTTCGATCGTTCCCAACTCCTGGTTGATCACATCCAGCCGCTCGTTGATGAACTCCACCGTCGCCTCTGACACGATCCTCTTGTTATCGATACCGTTCTGGTTGTATCGCTTGACAAGGGCGTTAATCACCGCAATTCCTCTCGCCGGTACGGCATCTTTCAAGGAAACCAGCACGGAGTTCGTGTTCTTTATCAGGATTTGCACGTTCAAGTTTCCCGAGAAACTATTAGCCGTTTTTCGAAAACTAGACAGATCAACCCGGATTTTTTCCTTGGAAGTAACTTTCCTGTTAGGCTCGATCGAGAGGTTATAGTCTCCCATGGGAACGCTCTCCGAGTAATGACCGCTCCACATCTTCTCCCCATCAAGATTCATCAATATCACGAGGTTCGCCGTGTCCAACAACACGTGAAAAGACGTGTCCCGGATCTCACCGGGGTTATCCACAAGAACTTTCACCGGCGAATCGTTATAAAGTTCCCGATCACGCAAGAAACCTTCACGGACATAACGAACGTTCAAGTCCAGTTCCTCCACGACCTCCCGCATCAGGTTTTTAGATTGTAACTCTACAATCTCGTTCTCCACGAACATATCCGCCGCCGCCAAACCCAACTCTTTCATCATCACGTTCGTACCTAGCTCCCCCTTTTTCGAGTCACTGATCATCACCTTACCCGTCACGTTGTAAACAGGCACTCGGCTCTGGCATATTAACAAAGCGATGACCAAACACAAAGGCACCGACACCGCAAACCAACGCCAACGGGTGATAAACTTTTCAACTAATACTTTTATATCTATACTTTCGGACTCACGTTCCCTGTTCAAGTTATTCTCTTCCATATAATTCCGGTTCTAGGTTAACGAATTGCAATGGCAAGGATTGCCACCAACGTGGAAATACTCGATAAAACGTAAGGCAGAAATGCCCCGGCATTTCCTCCCACAATCCGAGCCTTATTGGGTTCAACATAGACCACGTCATTCTGTTGCAAGTAGAAAAAAGGCGAATGAATGATATTTTCCGATGTTAAATCCAGTTGGGCGAAAACTTTCTCGTCTCCATCTTCCCGCATTACCAGCACATTCTTACGCTTTGCATTAATTTGTAAATCTCCAGCCATTCCCAAAGCATCAAAGATGGAGACCCGTTCACTATTTACCTTGTAACTCCCGGGAACTTTCACTTCTCCCAACACAGTTACCTTGAAATTTAAGTACTGGATGGTCACGATCGGGTTCTTCAGGTAGTTACTCAACTCCTTTTTCAATTTAGCTGCCAGTTCCGTCCGGGATAAACCTTCCACTTTAATCTTCCCCAACACCGGGAAATCGATCGTCCCGTCCGTGTCCACCAGATACCCGTAAAGTTGATCGTTACCTGTTCTCGTGTTATTCTGCCCCAACCCGATCATCGGCGTGTTAAAAGGAAGGGCTGTCTCAATATCATCACAGGAAACCACAATTGATAATAGATCATCCACGTGGATCACCGTGCGATACTGCAAGGCAGCTTTCACTCTAGAATTAATCTTCACATCTTGCAGGTACACCACGTCCTTCGGGGAAGCGCAAGCCCCCAACAGGCAAACCAGCATACCGATAAAAAACATTCTTCCAGTTCCCGTCATCACTTGTAAGTCTTTATTTTAGTTAATTATTTATTTTATCCAGTATTTCGAACCGGGAGTTCTTCGATTTAAACTCCGGCACCACCTGTTTCATCAACCGCACGGTATCCTCAATCCGTACTGCCAATGCTAATTCCGCAAGTTGATCATAAGCTCTCAACACCTCGTCCCGCTTGTACTCCCGTACCTTCGCCACCCGAATTTTAGCATTCCCCGTCGGGATCGTGTTCTCCTCGTTACTTAAAACCTCCTCGTACAATTTCTCTCCCGGCCGCAAGCCGATAAACTTGATCTTGATATCCTCGTTCGGGACGTACCCCGCCAGGCGAATCATCCGTTCCGCCAGGTCGACGATCTTCACGGGTTCTCCCATGTCAAAAACGTAGATTTGATTGCCCGTACTCATCGTGGCCGCCTCCATCACCAACCGGCAGGCCTCCGGGATAGTCATGAAAAAGCGGGTGATTCCCGGGTCAGTAACCGTCACCGGGCCACCCCGCTCGATCTGTTTCCGGAAATAGGGGATCACGCTACCGTTACTTCCCAGCACGTTTCCGAAACGAGTCGTGACAAAACGAGTTTTACCTTTCACTTCCCCACGCTCTATTGCTAATCCTAAACTTTGCACGTATATCTCCGCCAATCGTTTGGAAGCCCCCATCACGTTGGTCGGGTTCACCGCCTTGTCAGTGGAGATCATCACCATCATGTCCACGTTATACTCCATGCAAAAATCCGCTACCAGTCTTGAACCGATCACATTCACCCGAACCGCCTCGCAAGGGTTTTCTTCCATTAGGGGAACATGCTTATAGGCAGCCGCATGGAACACTACACGGGGACGATATTTTTCAAAAACCATCCGTAGCCGTTCTTTCTGACGAACATCACCGACAAAAGGGATGAACTTCAAGTTCGGGAAATTCCGTTCCAGTTCCAAGCGCAACTCGTGCATCGGGGTTTCCGCGTTATCAAATAACACCAGATACCCCACACCAAAAGTAGCTAACTGGCGACATAGCTCGCTACCGATACTACCAGCCGCACCCGTCACCATCACCACCTTACCCGCAAAATACGCCTCGATCTCCCTCGTGTTCACCTTGATCTCCTCCCGTCCCAACAAGTCCTCTATACGGATCTCCCGGATAATCGTCTTTTTTAAACCATCGCCCAGCACGTCTATTGGTGGGGAAAACAAGTTCTTTACTCCAAACTCCTGACAAAAACGAACCAACCGATCCGCTTCCTGACGAGCCTCCTCGCGCGAGGGGTATAACACACCGTTTATATTATATTTTTTCACAAAACGGGAAAAATGCTGTTCATCCTCAAAATAGTAAACCGGCAATTCCGAAAGCACGCAAGATTTCAGGTATCTATCCGGATTCACGAATCCTACCACGTGATAGTGCTTACTAGTGTGCATTCTCGTCTTCAGGGCCACGCTTTTATCACCGGTTCCGTAGACCAGTACCCTCGTCTTCCCCGAACCATACAGAGAAATCGTAAAATCATAAACCAGCACAAGTGTAACCCGAAAACCCACCAGAATCACCGATGTCACGAGAAAATCAATCACGGCACAGGCAAAAAGGTGTTGCCCGAACAGCCGAGAACCGGACACGAGGATCATTCCTGCCAACAGGAGTTCTTTTAGGAAAATTGCAAATCCCATTTTCCAAATGCTCTTTATCGTGGCATGCCGGATGATATTTCGGTTCACCCCCAGTCCCCAGAAAACCAGCAAACTAAACACGCAAGAACCGCCAATAATCACCACGTAGGTTGATCGGGAGAGATTGATGATAAAACTATCAGCAAAAAGAAGCGTGATAAACGAACTCATGACAGACAAAAAGATATCCACCAAGAGAATCGTGTTAGCATTCACGTACTTCTTATTCTCGTGTAAACGATTATATATCGAGTGAAACGAGTATTTCATTTATTTTTGGTATTTTCAAAAGGAGCGTCCCCTCCGGTATTTAATAGCTTGATCCGGCGTATGAAGTACCGTTTAAAGGAGACGCTGTTACCGGGGGTTGCATGTCCCGGTATCGAATTTTTAGTGTGAATTGGTATATTTATTCTTTCTTTTCATACTTCTCGTTGCAAGCAACAAACTCCCGTTTCGCTAAAATATAAAACACCTGCCCCACATCAACAGAGGAGACCTCTCCCATCCGCACAAATTGTTCAATCATATCATCCTCCACTTGTCGTACCCGTACGGCCAACCGTACCCGCTCTTCTTTCAACCGTTCCTGTTCTTCAATGGGTAATTCCATCAAGCCTACCACGTTATCATACAAACAAATCGCATCCCACCATCCCAACAGATCGCCCCGGTGGTTTCCCCGCGTATATCCCAAAGCTTCCGTCACCAATTTACCAGCCAATTCGCCACATTCCGCATCTCCCGTAAAATAATAACAATTACACAATAACCGGCAAATATTAGAAGTACGGCACGGTAACACCAGTTTTTGGCTTCCCCAAGGTGTTAGTATATCGTATGCAGCATCCACGCCTTTTTCCAAAAAATCCAAATCCGAGTACAACTGGTAAACGTCCATCAAGTCCGCAGCGTAACCGGCACGAAAATTTGCCGGAAGTTCTTTCTTCTGCACCAACACCTCATACCAACGGGCAATTTCTTTTGCCCTTTCGTGAATATCGTAAAGAACTCCAAACTCGGTCTCTAACCACGGATATATCCGCACCATCGCATAAACCGTAAGATAACCGTGAAGATAAGCAGACAACTTGTCGGGGGAGTACGAACGGAAATTAACTTCACGTAACCGATCGTACAAATCATAAAATAAACCTTTCTCCATCATCTTTTTCTACTCTATTCGTTCCAAAAAGGAACCCGGAATATAGGACGTTGCAATTGACACAACTCCTTCCAAACGGATGACCACACGTTTGTGTCCCATCAAACGAACCAACTCGCCTTCCAATCCTTGCAAGGGGCCTTTAATCACTCGTACCCGGTCTCCCCGTTTCAGATTTTTGTTTAACACCTCTATCCCGCTCGGGGAAAAATCCAACAAAAACATGAAATCATGCATTTGTTTATCGGGAACAATCAACGAGTGACGTCCCTCAATATCTTTCAAGTAAACAATATTAAGCCCATGGTCATTTATTAATGAAAAACTTGTTGCTTTATCCGTGTGAATAAAAATCATCCCGTGAATCAAGAGTACCCGGATCGTTTTACGCCCCAAGGGTGTTTCCCGCACTTGTTCTTCCTGAGGTAGAAAATTCTCGATACCCAACTCATCAAGCTTCTTCTTTATCCACAACTCCTGATTCACCCGAGTGTGAGCCACGTACCAATTTATCTTTTTATTATCAACCATGTACCTTTTGATTTCCCCTGTCAAGGTATTAAATCGAATTTTGGACAGCTTTCTCCACATTTCCCGACCGGATGCGCTTCGCGCATTAACCCTCGTACCGGCCCTGATTTATTTCCACGTGTTTCTATCGTCTCACTATAATACAGCGATTCAACGAAAGAAAGCTGTCCGCACTAAAAGTTTCAAAAAACGATCGATTAATAATATTGTCACTTAATAATAAATTGTCGGATTTTGTAAAATTGTAATTGCTTGATTGCTAAAAAGAAAAAATATTTTGTTTTGATTTGCGCAATTCGAAAATTTACTATCTTTGCAAAGCATTAAATGATCCTATAATAAATCTCAAAAACCGATATAAACAACTGATTTAAACCGCATTAAAAACAACAAGCATTCCATTCCACACATCTTACATTTAACCATTGTCTCCACTTGCATAATCATTACCCTACCCCCTCTCTAGTCCATAATCCAAACACATACACAACAAAAACACAGCATCAACACGGTTTCATGTTCATGCTATGTATATGCTATGTTCATGTTTTGTACTTGGGGTAGAGGAACCATAGTCCACCCTTAAACCAAAGATTTCCTTACCTTAACGTAAGCTTGATATTATTTAAGACTCCAAATCCACGTCATTTATCTGTCTTATCCTAAAAAAGTTGACTTGTTCAACAAGTAAACTTATGTCAGTAGCA
>OGEN01000265.1_pt1 | contig 74797 bp, 69 predicted proteins | sample 1570671 | NCBI WGS metagenome assembly OGEN01 (sample SAMEA2582128, study PRJEB24529) | metagenome | biome: Human gut stool | place: China | collected 2011 | reverse complement strand
ATGCTGTATTCGGGGTTGAAAAATCAATATTGATCATAACTATCAATTATTTTTAGTTGTTAATTAATGATTGTCTCCTCCGTCTCCACCTTCGCAGTTAATAAATACATTACAGCAGGCGTCTATGTTATCGTCATGCCATTGATCGTTAATTCTTACACTTATGGTCCCATTTGCCATCAGGCAGATTCTACCAGGATTCATTTTGCTTAATCGCTCTAAGGCTCGGATATATCGTTCTTCGTCTTCTGTGAGAGTAAAAAATTCATCTCTATGGTTCCAAACTTCTCGACATTTCATGATTCACTTCTTTTTAAATTCGAACTACATTAAAATCCTTCAATACAAGCCTATAAGACAGATCGTCATATTCATACACACTATACTCATACACATGTTCTATTGCAAATCGTCCTTCCAGACTTTTGCCCGCTATATGAAATACAACCATATCACCAATGCCTAAATCATCCGGCTTCTTTATTACTACCTCATCCTGCATAAAATGATACATAGAGCGGGCTATTTCTGATTGACCACTGCCGAACTCTTTGAAAAAGCGTTCTATACTTTCTGTTTTAACTATTAATCTCCTTGTTACCATAATACATTTAGTTTTTACGCCGTCAGTTTACGACGGATTAGATTCATATTCTTTTTTACTAGCGCAATTATCCGGTCGTGGTACTCTGTATTTTTGTTACACACTCCCCGGGATTGAACTATCTCCATCTTTTTAAGTGAAACCTCTATTGTCTCAATACGCTTATCATTTATGCGCGCGGAAAGTATTAATGAATCTTTCTTTTTAAAATATTCATTTGTAAATACACAATGGTGCATAGCATCTCCTTCTTGCTTGAAATCATCGAGGCTTTTTAGAACTACAATAACAATCTTTCCGTCTGAGATATTCAAGTCAAAAAATTTGGACTTTAGTTCCTCAAATTCTTTCTCGTATTTCTTTAACTGAAGTAATTTTTGCATATCACGCTCTTTAGCTTCTCGCTCCTGCTCTTTCCTACGTTTATTCATATAGTAGTCATGAGCTACACTTAAGTCTTTAGGGCAAACATAATGAGCATTTCGCAGGTCCTTATGATACCGCTTAAGAAGATCCAGATAGTCGAACCACATAGAAGCATCTTTCACGATATAGTTATTACGGAAACAGATTTTGATAGAAGGCCAATTGTTATGAACTTTATATGCTCCGGAAAAACCCACAATAAATCGAAGTAAATCGTATTGTTTTGCTTTTAATAAGGTTTCAACCTTAGGTTCATATAGTAATTTACGAAGCAAAGAAAATACACCTATATGAGGAATAGCTTTTGTAAATCCAAGCTTTTTCCATTCAGGTAGAACACGCATGATAGGGTAAGTCTCGTTTACACTTACATTGTAAACGTCCTGATAGTTCCTTATTTCCAACTTTCCGCCATGACTCCACATATCAGAAATATAGGCAGAGTTCATCAGACGTGGTTTAGCTATTGTCACAAGCTCATTATCGGGCTTCATCCATTGCTGTATAACTTCGTCAATGTAATAGTAAGCGGATTTTCCAGCTTTACAATTTTTCTCTATGTAGAAAAAGCGAATGACTTGCCATCCTTTACATGTAGTGACAATAGAGAAGTACTCTATCTCCCGGTCTGTCTTTCTCCGTGAAGTTTCTATTTTTATACAAGCTCCACAGTGCGGACATATATCAAATTCTCCATCTTCGAACTTCATCATGTCTGTAAAGGAATTACCACAATCTGTGCAAATAATGCCTTTCTTTGTCCGAAAACCGGGATGTTCAACCGCGTTTTTCATAGCCCACTGACGTTGCTTGTCGGTAAGTTTCGGCAACTTACTGCTTAGACTAGCTACCAGCCTTTGTTGTTTATTACGTGGTTTCATAGTTCAATCAAATAAAGATAATTGTAACTTATTTTCTTCATTTCTTATCTTTCCGCGTTTCGGTATTGCCACTGGCGAAACAATAACTTTCGCCGGCTTACTTGATTGAGTAATTTTGGCCTTATGACCGTTAGATTTATTCACTACGATATTTTCTTCATCGTAATAATGCACAGCTAGTCCAAAAACTTCGTCATCTGTCATGACTACCTCTCTACCTCTTTTACGAGCCTCTCCTAAAATGTACTGACAGCATTCATCAACACTCTTCTTTGAGTTAGTAAACTTCGGAGTGAATAGTGCATCCTCTGTTGCCCGCTGTTTCAAATAATCAGCGATTACTTCATTAAAGCTTTTTGTTTTCATAGAATATTCATTATTTATTGATTTCCTTTTAAGCCGGTAAAGTATACCGGCTTTCCCGACTGGGAAATATAAGACAAGCTACCAAAGTGTTTACGGTAATATAATAGTTACCGAACGGGTAAGTTAAATTTACCCACCTATATCCATTTATACCCTTCATTTTCCACAACTGATTTATATACAGCAAATTGAATCGTTTTTATCAATTGATAAAATCATCATTTTTCAGGAGAGTGTGATTTACCTTCATTAATTGCCGAAATTCCCTTTCTTCTTCACTCTGTATAAAGACTATAGATCGTTTTACTGTATCCCAGTCATGAGTGACAAATTCTCGGATATTACGGTATTCCCAGTCGGATAAAGAACCGTTCGTATGCCTTTCTTTAGCTTGCATCAATACCGCATCTTTACCCTTATTCATTATTTCCAGACAAAGATGTTGCCTGGCCCGCCCCGTACCTTTAGGCGTGATAATATCTTGTTCAAACTGGATCGTTCGCCAATCTCTGAAAAACGACTCTATCAGCTTCTTCAAATTATCGGGACTGAAAAAATCAGCGACAAAACAATTATCTAATCTTCTATTTACCGTCTCGATCCGTAAAATTTGGTGGCAAGGTATATTCTTTCTTTTTCGATCCATCGACTCAAATACCTTATCATACACCTTAAAATACTTTCTGGTATGCTTATGAAATATTGTAGTTTTCATACGCTCATCTTTATACCTTGCATTAACATACAGCAACTTCTCACTTCCTGCAGTTCCAATACTTTTCATCTTATCCAAATATGATCGACAATCCTTTGAAACATCAAGATTCAGCCCTATCTCATAATTATAGACTCTCAAATTTCCAATATCGATATCTTTTTCAGACAACAGATAGTCTATAGATTTTTTAGCCTCCGACATTGAAAACAGATTGTAATTGCTTCTTTCATTGCCGGATATTTCATTGAAATATTTGTGTAGGCTACTTTCTACCTTTAGTTTCCGATTTGTCTCAATTCGGATATATACCCCTTTTTGTTGAGCTAGATTTTTTGTGTTTATGTTATCATAATACACAACTCCATCGCTTGAATTAGTTTGTAAGTTATTTCTTTCAACGATAGAGGATATTTCTCTCTCAGTCAAATCCGGTTTGACTAAAGTTATTAAATCTATCATTTATATTCTCCCTTCATCGATCAGCCTTTCGATCTCCAAACGATTTACGTAAACACGACTGTTATTATGACCGATTTGGATCTGATCAAAAATTCCAGCATCTACATATCTTTGGTAAGTACTTCGGCCGATTTTCAGAATCTTACAAACTTCTTTAGGAGTCAATAGTTCCTTGCCAGCTTCATTGACTAACCTTGAAACCATCTCCTTGATGTCAAGTACAATACTTTTCAGCTCATTGTATTCCTTCAATGATATAGTATCATTATTGATATTCTTTGCTACCATAATTATTGATTATAAACCTTTTTCCTTTCTAATTCTTTTAACTTCGCCTTTGTAATAAGCGATTTTCTCTTGATAGTCAGCAACAGTCAATTTTACTATTGATCGCTTGCCAGATTCCAATTCTTCCAAAACCTTCACGCCATATTTCGTCACAATGGCACGTTTGTATTTTTCATGATTTCCACGTAGTCCGATATTGCACCGAGGACATTGCGGATGACAATTCCGTTCATCGTAACGGGTAGCAATATGTCGACGGTCTATGTAATGCCCATTTTGCATCCGTATCCACGAAAACATTTCCCCGCAGGTTATGCACCGAGAAAAACCAAGCTGATTCGCTGATTGTATCCGAATATACACCGAGAAAATCTTATCTAAGAGTTGTTGCAAAACGGAAATAGAAATCTTCTTAGACTTTGTACTTTTTGATTTTATCATGTTTTTTGCTGTTTTATTTTCAGATTTCATCATTTGTTTTTTCGTTGTCTTTTTTTGAGATCAAAATAGATTCTAACTGCTTGTTCGCTTCTATGATGAGGCGAGCATTCTGTAATAATACATGATTCTCCGCTTCTAACTGTTTGATCCGGACTGCTTGATTTCGGATCGTCAAAGATGATCGTGCAAAAGAATGTACGGCTCTCATAATCGCTTTTGAGGCTTGCCGGAAACCGGTATCAGCGATTACGACATCAATAGCAGCCCGATCATCATCCGTTAAATCACGAATTATGACATTCTTTCTTTTCCTGTTGCTCTGCTGCATATTGATTGTATTTCATAACATTCGAAACAAAATGTTTGCAACACCTAATACCAGTAGCCCGGCGTATGCCTAATATCGAACAATCACAGATAAAATTCACGACATCACCGCTATACATGCAATACCGGCAATTGGGCTTTGTTTCAGGTACTGATTTCATCGGGCATCCAATTCAATTGTATTTCACATTGCAGGTTCCCAGTCCCTCCACAAAATGTGCAATCTGTAGATTCTATTTTATTTCGGGCAACTTCGTTGTGAAATTGTTTTTGTCCTTTACATACCGGACAGGTGAAACCCTTGATCACAAATTTCTCCTTGTGCATTTTACGTTCAGGAGTTACAAACAGCACCTTACTCACCTCGCTCATACCTAACCCTCCTTATAAGTAAATTTTACAGACTTACGATCCCGGCGTAAATGAGCAAAACAAGAAGAACTCTGATCACAAAACCGGGCTCCGGCTTCCGTCTGAAATACACATCCTCTACATCCAGCCTCCGACAAGACCACCTTTAATTCCTTTTTTTTATACTTGACTAAATGACCGACACGTACATCCGCTGATATTACATTTTTCTTTGTCATTTTACTGCTATTATTGAATCGTAATACATTCTGTTATCTCTATATTCGGCAACAACTTCTTGATTGGTACAACCAGGACCAAGATCATTTACAATCTCTTGGTAAACCTCATCAGGCATTGCCCCTATCACTTCAATTGTTTCTTGATTGCAATCCTCCGCCCCAGATATTGCAAAGGCGATAACTGCCCCAATCAGCAGGAGGAATAAAATTGCTTTTTGGCTTAAATCATTCATATTCATTTCTTTTTAAGATTTAATTCTCCTTGTACCTTTCAAAACGTTTCCATCTTCGAGGGCCCTTTCTATTTCTATCACTCGATAATAAACTACCCCCTTAGCTTTCTTGATAAGACATCCATCCTCATCATAAGCCTCCCGAAGATCAAACTTGTATTGTTGTAGATATCCACGACGGACAAGAGCTATAATTACGGACTTGCCATAGCGTGTATGTGCTTCATTTTGGGTTATCAAAACCTTTGGATTGGCTGCAATCTTTTCTCTCTCTTCCCGAGTTGCTTTTATCGCCGCCCGGGTGATTGCATCATAATCAACTACTACCGGAATACCGACGGAGGATTTAGCCAGTGATAGCGCCTGTTGAAGTAGGGTCGCCACCGGATTACTGTTACTTGCTTCCATGATGTTTAATATTATACTAGTTAAAAACAAAGGCTCATCCGATCATTACCTTAATGTGGCTGCCAGGTAATTACTCGAATAAGCCTTTTAAAATCTCTTTCTCTCAGACGACAGCCACGCTATCTGATAGTTTGTGCCGAAAAACATCGGCTTTATGTTGGGTATTCAAATGGAAGTCACTACTTTTGCCTTTGAAGATATGTAATTACGGCTTTTAGACGTGACAGCCATTTTTGTACCCGTTATTGTTGTATCACGATGCAAAGATTACGGAATATATTCATTTCAACAAGCATTTTGCGGATTATATTCCGTATAAAAACTTTATTTAACAACTCCGAGTATGATTGAGTGGATTAAAAGGAATGGGATTTCATGTATAGCTATCTTCCTAGCTATAGGGGCAATATGCCTGTCTGCTATAAGGATAGACCCTATTGATTTCAACAATGGATCGATGGTGTCATTCGTTGTTGGATTAATGGGGATATGCGCTACTATAATGGTTGCTTCTCAAATAATGGGATTACGGTTTTCTGAAACTCAAGTGAGATCAATGCTTAATAAAGAGGCTGACAAACTCAGAAAAGAATCATACAACAGTATGATTGCCGGACTATTTGAAGTCGAGGTCCTTGCGGCAATTAACAGCTATGAAAGACAAGAATGGAAGCGTTTTATGACTGATATTGACTTATTAATTTCTTATGTAAGTGATTTAGGAGAATCACAAAAAGCCAATAGGGTTGCTAAAATCCTGATTGAAGCTGAAATATCATTTCGATTTTATGAGCATTTGCTTGAAGATGAAAAAAAGCACATACACGATAATGTATGGAAGCTAACAAAAATAATGGACGATAAGCCTAACGACTTATTCACCTTGTTTAAGGTTCTAAAAGCCACTCAATAATATAGCTAACAACTAATACAATACCGAAACATAATCCAAAGAAAAGTATAAAACCTATTATCGTCGCAATCATAATGGCGAATTTATAAGAGTGAATAATTAAACAGAGCACAAATATACTGAATATATTCCGTAAATATATAAAATATGGATATTAAAGACAGACTAAAAGAAATACGAGACTACGCAAAGATGGGGCAGACCAACTTTGAGAAACATACAGGAATATCAAGTGGATACTTTAATAAAGTAAAAGGTTCAATTGGCTCTGATACAATTTTAAAAATTGTTAATAAATTCCCTGAGCTCAACCTCGACTGGCTCATCACTGGCAAAGGGGAGATGCTGAAGCCCGTTTCTAGTGCTCCATCCATAAATTACGAACATAAGGGTTCCCCCTATTACGACGTTGATTTTATAGGAGGATTTGATATTGTCTTAAATAGTCAGGCTGTCAACCCTAACTATTACATAGACTTTGAGCCTTATAATAAACAGGGGGTTATGTGGTGCAACATCACCGGGCACTCAATGGAGCCTGCCATAAACCACGGCGATATGATTGCTATCAAAGAAGTGCAGGACTGGCGAAGCTATCTAACATTCGGTGAAATATACGCCATCGTTACAACCAACGACATGCGTACGGTTAAGAAGATCCGCAAAGGTAACACAACAGAGCAATATCGCCTCATCCCCATAAACACCATTGATTATGATGAGCAGGACATCGAAAAGATTAAAATCTCAAAAGTGTTCGAAGTTCTGGGATGTATGAAGCGATTTTAATCAAACATTATAAACACTAGTATTAATCTAAACAAAATAAACAATCATGAAAAAGACATTATTACTCATTCTAACTGCTTTTCTTATCAGTATAACTGCATCTGCTCAAAACGAAAAGCTTACGAATCAATCGATATTAGATATGATAGAGTTAGGTTTTTCAGAAGATGTTATTCTGACTAAGATCAAGACATCTGAAGTTGATTTTGACACAAGTATCGACGCTCTAAAAGAATTAAAATCCAAAGGCGTAGGGGATGCCATAATTATGTCAATAATGAACGGAGACAAAAAGCAGGAGAAAATTAACGGAGAAATAACGGATAACAGAACGGGGATTTACATTAACAACAATGATCAGTTTACAAAAATCCTCCCTACTGTATTCTCTGGAACTAAAACCAATACATTAGGATCTGCTTTTTCGTATGGCATCGCTAGCTCTAAAATAAAGTCTGTTATGAATAATGCAGAATCGACAAATGTCATAACAACAGACACTCCTGAATTTTGGTTTTATTTTGCACAAAAAGACAATGATTCTTTCAATATAGGTGCATCAAACTGGTGGTTTGCCTCAGCAACATCACCTAATGAATTTGCATTAGTCAAATTGAACAAAAAGAAGAACAAAAGAGAACTGGTTACAGGAAAGGTTAACGTTTACGCAGGTACTAGTATTGGTGTTGATGAAAAATACACCATTCCGTTTAATATTGAAATAATAAACGACTATACATACAAAGTTACACTTAAAGAAGCCATCGAGCCTGGAGAATATTGTTTCTTTTATCAAGGAACAATTCCTCAAGGCGGTTTCACCAATCAGTCAGTTTTTGACTTCTCTATTCAATATTAAACCCAAACCTACAGGAGTAGACAAACACTAGTATTAACCTAAATAATAAAAAAATGGGAAATCAATTAACAACGTATTCCTTTGAATACAACGAAACAGATGGTAATTTCCATCAGAATCCTGGCAACACTCCTGAAAACACCCACGGGTATAAAACTGTTTGTAGAACACAAATACCTGTTTGGTATCCATTTAATAATATGTTAAAAAGACGTTATAGTTTCACTCCGGGAAATAATCCTTCGTTTGCGACTGTAAAAAAGGAATGGGACGATTATTTATTACTACTGGAAGATATTAATAATTATAAGGATTATTGACAAAGTTCGCATGATGAGCAGGAGTAGATAAACATTAGTATTAACCTAAATAAACACATACATGAGACTTATCGAATTAAAAGAAGCGATAGATAAAGCTAATAATGCTTTTGATTTTACAACAGATAATGGAAATGGAATATACTATATAAAAAACTTAGTAAAAACTAAAGTTGCAATATTAGATCTTTACAAAGTCAAATTCTTTACTGAGGAACAAAGAAAAACATTATCCCCCATTGTTAACTCCATGGGTACAACTATAACTTTCACAGATCATACAGCATATACTTATCTTGTTAGTTCTCTAAATCATCTTAAATATACAATAACACAATTATACGATTGGTTCCAAAAGTTCATACCAGAGCCAAGCGAAGAGGATATTCAATCAACGGTAAATATTAAATTACCTAACATACAAGGTTTTAGAGAATTAGAAACTATTTCTAAATTACTGAGTGGGCCTTTCTCTGCTGCCGTTAATCTGGCAGAAGGTGGAAAAATACAAATTAAACAATTTGACCACGGATCTTTCTGGATCGTCCTTTTTGTAGGAAGCCCAATAGCCGTTTCTCTTATTGCAGGAATTGCTTGGTCAGCAGCTGTAGTTTCTAAAAAATGGAAGGAGGTAAAAATAGCTGAAGAAATGGCACGAAGAGCCCAACTTCAGAATGATGCAATTGCAAAACTGGTAGAATACCAAGAAAAAGAGATTAAGACATTAGCAGAAGCCGAAGCAAATGCGTTAGAACAAAAATGTTTTACGAACAATGACAAGGAAAGAGTAGCTACAATCCGGGAGGCAATCAGAGATGTGTCAGAACTAGTTATAAAGGGAGTACAAATTCAGCCTGCTTTGTGTGCCCCTGAAAATGTCGCAAATCTATTCCCAGATTATTATAAATTACCGTTTATAGACAGCAAGATCAAAAAGCTTTCTGGAGAATAAACTAAGCTCTTTTGGAAAAATATGAAAACACAAAATATGCGGAGAGGAAAAATATGATTTTATAAATGCAAATCAATATAAGCCCTAACGCATAAAAAATCGAACTTACAGAAGTAGCCAAAGTTCGACAACTGTAAGAAATCATAGTTTTACAAAAAGTCCGATATTCTTTATTTACCATACAGCATTTTAAAACGGTTGCAAGATACAATTAATAACTAATAGATGAAACATTTCATAGAATTTACAAGTATAAAGGGAAATACCCGAGCATTCAGGGTGGATACGATCCTCCAGGTGGTAAACCAAAAAGTTTTCAGCAAAGAGGACTACGAAACCTCTTCAGAACTGAAAGAAAAGTTGGAATGGGTTTATATCGATCAGCAATGTAACGCCCCCCAGATATTACGTACGGGAATCATATAAAGATGTGATGCGGATGATAAAGGAATCATTCCTTTGATCCGATACCGATCAGGAGCAGTGTTTGTCTACTCCTATTCCTCTCTCTTACTACATCACGGATACATCCTATACGCAATCTCTGGCGTTCAGCGTCTGAGACATCTTTAAAAACGACTCTATTCCGCTTAAACAGGGAGCTTACAGCCGCTTTTTCCACGCTGCCATCTAGCTTTTTCTTTTTATTTCTCATATAACAATCCGTTTATGATACAAATATAAAATACTATTCAGACTCTTTAAACACATATTCCACAACCATATCAATCACCTCATCTACCAAACCATAATCCGGATCCACATAAATCTCTGTAATATCATGACCAGATGAGTGAGTAAGACAGAATGCAATGTCATCGAGACTCCTTCCGCATTTCGTCCGGGCGATAGTGGCGAAGCTATGACGGGCACAATAGTATTGCAATTTCGGTATACCGGTTGCATCCCTTACGTATTTGAGTCCCCGAGATATTGCATGATTTAAAGCTTTAGTATTTTTATGATTCTGATAGAAGTTAAACACTCGTTTTCCTGTTTTATCCCTATACTTCTCAATCAAAGGCTCAATTTCCGGTCTAACACGAATTGAAAGAAACGCATCGCCCGATGACTTCCTGTCTGTTGTTTTTGTACGAAAATACTCTATCCTTCCATCTTTATAAGTAGTGCAATTATAAAAGTCCACAGCATTCATTCCCGCAAGCATGAATGACATTTTAAACAAGTCGCATGCTAGTGCATCGCTTCGCCAGTCTTTAGGAGGATTATAATTAAATACTTTAAGCAGTATATCCTTTGACAACGCCCTTCTAGGTGGTCGTTTAACTTCAGGTATGTGATATACCTTAAATGGATCACCCTTTATTATAATATCATCAAATTCATAATCATTATACGTATCTTTAGCCCGATTAAATATAGTGCGGATAGGCACCATGTAATTAACAATCCCAGTATTCTCCATAGCCGGGGATTTAAATGTTCGTCCATTTATAATAAATGTTCTATCAGTCCGCAACCATGCTTCATATTTCATAAGGAACTTTGATGTAAGTGATTTAATGGGAAACAAGGTCTTTCCTGTTGTTTCCATTAAATAACGACAGAGCATGTTTATCCCCGTTGTCTGTACACACTGTGTCCCTTTTTTAGGTATAGAGCGAATATATTCCCGAGCAAACTCAATAAAGTCTATATTCAAATTTTGCCTATTTATATACCGATCTATATACCCGACAAGCTCTCCAGCATTCTCGCACAAATCAACAGCTTCTTGATTCGTGTTAACAATCTTCCGGATCATACTCACCCTATCGTTTAAACTATCCTCAACCTCGCCATTAGTTATGGTTCCAGTTGAGGCACCTCGTTTAAACCGGACAAACGGCGTATAGATATTCGTAGACATATACGACGTTGTCCGGTTGTGTGTCACTCTAATTTTGGGATTAAATGTCTCGTCCGCTTTTTTGTGATGTTTGAAAATCACCCATGATATTGTTGCCATATTCTGTAAAACATTTGTAAAACACAAAGTAAATTCTAATCAAATTATCCAATATTTGAGTTTAAATGAAAAAAGCTCAAATCCTTCAAAACCCGCATTAACACTGGGTTTTCGCAAACTGCGTTAGATAATAAATAATTTATATGCCGTAGTACGGGTTTTATTCCTTTTTTCCATACTTTTGCAACTCATGATTTTACAATTATAAATAAACGGAGACATGAAAATAACTATTATCGGAGCCGGGAATATCGGTGGCGCCATTGCCCGTGGACTGGCAAAAGGCCATATGTTCAAAGCATCGGACATAACCTGTACGGCACAGTCGCAAGCCACATTGGATAAAATCAAAGCGGCCAATCCTGATTTTGTCGTATTGTCCGACAATATCGAAGCCGTAAAAGGAGCCGACATCGTTGTCATTGCAGTAAAACCCTGGAGGGTGGAAGAAATTATCGACCAGATAAAGGGAGTACTCGATTCCGACAAACAGATCATCGTTTCAGTAGCCGCAGGAATCACTTTCGAGACACTGAATACATATCTTACAAAGAAAACCAGTTACGAGGACTGGGTGACGCCGGCGCTGTTCCGTATCATGCCTAATACTGCTATCGAAGTATTGAGCAGCATGACTTTTGTCTCTGCACATAATGCAACGAAAGAACAGTGCGATTTGATTGTCAACATATTCAACGAACTGGGAAATGCCATGCTGGTAGAAGAACGCCTGATGGGTGCCGGAACGGCATTGGCCTCGAGTGGCATTGCCTTTGCCCTTCGTTATATCCGTGCAGCAATCGAAGGTGGTGTCGAACTCGGTTTCTATCCGAAGCAGGCACAGGAGATCGTTGTTCATACGGTAAAAGGAGCTACAGACCTGTTGCTGGAAAATAAAAGCAATCCGGAAATGGAGATAGACAAAGTAACGACTCCGGGAGGAATTACGATCAAAGGGTTGAATGAAATGGAAATGTCCGGTTTCACATCTTCGGTGATCAAGGGTCTGAAAGCCAGTAAGTAAAAATTTGGTTCAGAATTTATCAATTTTGAATCATCAGGCACGTATTTTACCTGCTACATACGAAAATTTATTATGCACGTTTCAGCCTTCAGGAACTTCCGACCCCAGATAATCATAGCTTAATTCTGAAGGATAAAAATATTGGGTAAAAATATATCTGATTCCTAAACTCAGGACGATACAGCCATAGATTTTACCTCAATGACACGCTTTATTCTCCCTTCAGGATAATATCCTGTAAATCAAATCCGTGAAGCGACTGAAGGCTGAAAGGTGACTATATGGATCTCGCTTGTAGAAGCCATTTCGGGTAGCTGCTGCAGTCATTCCCAGTAGCTGCAGCAATCATGAAAAATCGCTGCAGTACTTATTTGAAATGGCTGCCTACCCATTCCGGAGTGACTGCCTACCCATTCTGAAAAAGACGTAAGCTTTTCGACAAAAAAACGTAAGCTTTTTCTCTGAAGATTTCGCCTTTTTCTAACCCAGGAATCAATCAATCAATCAATCAATCAATCAATCAATCAATCAATCAATCAATCAATACCTAATTTCACCTTGATCGCTTTGGGAAGTGCAGCTTTGTGGACGACGATATCCATCGTCTTGTAAGCCACAAACGGTTCAGAAACATACCAAATACCTTTATATTTGTTATCAGTGCCCCAGGAGTTCTTCACCATATAGAACTTTTTGCCATTCTGATCTTTGGCAATACCGTAGATCAACATGCCGTGATCATCAGTAGTCTGATAGTTATCATAATCCTTCTGACGCATTTCCTGAGTGATGGTTAATTCCTTACATCCCGGTTTTTCGATCATCTTCCTGATCTCCTCATCTTTTTCCGATTTGCTCAAGCCAACCCATTTATCCTGATCCGAACCGGATGTCTCCATAGAAGCCACATCGGCAGCGACAGCAATTCCGTTACGGGTAAAACCTTTTTCACTTACATCAGAACCCCACACAATCGTATAACCGGTATTTATCGCATTATCTATGACCTGCATCAACTCATTCAACGGCAAGTTATATGCCGATTCCCAACGCCAGTTATCTTCCAGTTCAAGAGAGAATTCCGTATAAAAAGGATGATGCGTATAAGACGTCAAAGAAACATAGTCGTCCATATTCAGCCCCAGTTCTTCTCTGAAACTCTCCGGGGTATATTCTTTTCCGTTATAAGTGAACTTCTCCGGAATTTCACCTAAATAAGAATCGATAATTCCGTCAAAACCTTTCTTCCAGGCAGGCGACAACTTCCCGTTAGGATTTTTGATCACAGTATTTACATAAGAGAGAGCCAGACTTTCCAGCTCGCCATGCACATGCTGATCTTCACCATACTGCAGTCCGGTCATGACCGATTCAGGAACGATACCATAATGCTTAACGGCATACAGCACATCACCGGAAGAGCCACCCTGACCAAAATTCAGACAACCATGCAAATGGACGAACTTATCAGCCTTGTCCTTATAAGAGTGGTTTACAACAAACATTTCAGACAAGTCATATTCACCTTTTCCCATACGTAACAATTCAGCTTCCAGGAAACCGATTGCCGAGAAAGACCAACAGGTACCTGTACGGTTCTGGTTCTTTACGGGAGTAATCTTCAATTCTTTTACCGGAGTAAATACATACTCATCACTTTCCTGTGCCCAGACATCAGTCACAGAAAACGTACAAGCCAGCAATAAGCCGGCAGTAATTAGTTTATTCATCTTTTGTTTTTGATTATATTAAAAAAGCTGTCTCTTTATTTTGAGACAGCTTCGCAAAATTAACAAATAAACACCACCAGAATCATGATGGCTGATTATTGTTTCACTTTTTTACGGCGATTCAACTCTGACTGTAGCATCTTTAGTTCACGACTGGTCTGCCCGGCAACTGAAGTATTTTCTTCTGCCCGACGAATCAGATAAGGCAGAACCTCTCTTACCGCAGCATAGGGCACATATTTCGTAACGTTATATTTTTCATGCGCCAGATTGAATGAGATATTATCACTCATTCCCAGCAACTGGGCAAAAAAGATACGGGGATCGTTCCTTTCAAGGCCTTTTTCATCTATCAGCTTTGCTAATTTATAATTACTTTCCTCATTATGTGTCCCCATAAACATTTCCAGATGATCCAGATGATCCATTGTGAAACGAACGGCTGCATCAAAATTCTCATCCGTCGCTTTTTTATCCTTACAGATCGGATCAGGATAACCTAAAGCTGCAGCACGGGCACGTTCGGCTTCCATATAAGCTCCACGTACAAACTTGACTCCGGCAATATACCCTTTTTCCGTGGCATCATCCAGGATACGGCGCAGGTAAGGCATGCGGTCGTGCCGGTACATCTGTAAAGTAGCAAATACGATAGCCCGTTTTTTATTATATTTCCGCATTGCTTCGTCAGTCAGTTCATCCAACGCATCCTGGAAACAGTAATCCTCGGCATCGACGATCAGGCGGACGTCATTTTCATAGGCCCGCTGACAAAATGCCATAAAACGTTCCTTGAATTCACGGAAAGCCTTTACCTCCTCGATGGTCAGTTCACTTCGTTTTTCGGATGCTTTGGCCAACAGTTCATCAGTTACAATAGTAGAAGGTTTGAATACAGCATACGCCAGGTTATCGTTTCCTTTTGCGAAATCGATCGAACGTATTGTCTCTTCAAATGTAGCCTGTATACCTTCGGGAGTCTGTTCTCCTTCGGCTGAGAAGTCGAGTGTTGAACGCACATTGAAGCGGCGAAGATGGTCGATTGCCCTCGTACAATCCTGCAAGGTCTCACCACCAACAAACTGTTTATACAACGTAGGCTTCACAGCCCATGCAAGAGGGAAATGAATTTTTAAAGCGATATTACTGGCGAAGCTGGCGCATTTTACCAACCACGGATATTTGATTGTGTTGAATAGTAAGTAAGCGTTTTTCAATTCGGACTGCGATTTGGATGAGAACGCAATCTCTGTATTATTAAAGTCTAACATAGCATTTGATTTTAAGAGTTAACAGATGACAATTGACAGATAACAGATAAACAGGTAATATATCATTAACCATTACCTGTCAACTGTCACTTGTCAATTGTCATCTGATATGTTATTTTTCTCCTAAGAACGGATAACCATAAGAAGTAGGCGGAACCAGAGCCTCTTTGATACAACGAGGATTCGTCCAGCGGATCAGGTTCAATGGACCACCTGCCTTATCGTTCGTACCGGAAGCTCTTGAACCACCGAACGGTTGCTGGGCAATAACGGCACCTGTCGGCTTATCGTTGATATAGAAGTTACCGGCTGCATAACGAAGCTTATTGAAAGCTGTATCGATAGCATACCGATCGCGTGCAAAGATAGAACCTGTCAGGCCATACGGAGAAGTGCGGTCACACAGTTCGAGTGTTTCTTCATATTTATCATCGTCATAGACATAGATCGTAATGACCGGACCAAAAATTTCTTCTACCATACTCTTGAACATCGGATCGGTCGTCTTGATAACTGTCGGTTCAACAAAATAACCGACCGATTTATCGCCATTACCTCCAAAGACAATCTCTGCATCCGGCGACTGTTTCGCATAATTGATATAGCTCATGATATTATCGAACGATGCCTCATCAATAACGGCATTGATAAAGTTCGTGAAGTCCTGTACATCTCCCATCTTGATCTCTTTCAACATATCGCCAACCTGGTCTTTCACATCTTTCCACATGGAAGCAGGTATATAGGCACGTGATCCGGCAGAACATTTCTGTCCCTGATATTCGAATGCACCGCGAACGATAGCCGTTGCTACGTCCGAAGACGGAGCTGAAGGATGAACAAAAATAAAATTCTTTCCACCTGTTTCACCGACAATCTTCGGATAAGATTTATAATGACCGAGGTTCTCACCCATCTGACGCCATAAGGTATTGAATGTAGCTGTCGAACCGGTGAAATGGAAACCTGCCAGATCGCGGCTACCTGTTACCACCTTACCGATCACACTGCCCTGGCCAGGGATAAAGTTGACAACACCATCCGGTAATCCGGCTTCCTGGAAGACTTTCATCAGCAGGTAATTCGAATGGATAGCTGTCGTAGACGGTTTCCATACAGCAACATTACCCATCATAGCCGGTCCCATATTCAGGTTACTGGCGATAGAGGTAAAGTTGAATGGTGTCAACGAGAACACGAAACCTTCCAGTGCACGATATTCCATCCGGTTCAGGATACCTGTTTCCGAATAAGGCTGGTCTGCATACACCTGGCTGGCATAGAATGTACTGAAGCGCAGGAAGTCGATCAACTCACAAGGAGCATCGATCTCTGCCTGGAACGGATTCTTGCTCTGGCCCAGCATGACGGAAGCATTCAACAGATAACGATATTTTGTGGCAAAGAGTTCCGCCACCCTCAACATAACGGACGCACGTTCTACCCAGGGCAGTTCCGACCAGTCTTTATGCGCTTTCATAGCGGCATCGATAGCCATTTGTACCTCTTTCTCACCTGCTTTATGGTAAGTAGCCAATACATGGTGATGATCATGTGGCATAACCACTTTACCGGTGTTACCCGTACGAACTTCTTTCCCTCCGATGATCAATGGAATATCCCATTCTTCATTCGACAGTTGTGCTAATGTTTTTTTCAGGGCTGCTTTTTCACTTGATCCGGGTGCATACGATTTTACCGGCTCATTAATTGGCTTAGGAAATCTAAAGATAGCGTTATCCATGTTGTTTTTAGTTTATGAATGGTTAATCAATGATTTTATCTATGCTGTAAACGTAATAAAATAATTTTAAATCAAACGGCTTAATGCGTTAAATTAGTTTTAATTGGACAAGTGTCTTTCTGCCGGACATATCAACATTTTCTTTACCATATCTGTTATTAGGATATAATCATCTTAAATGTATAAACTATGGCTATTAAAAGTGTTTGGATAGAAGAAGATTGTATCGCTTGTGGTACTTGCGAAGGTATATGTCCGGAAGTTTTTCATGTAACTGACCGTTCCCACGTAAATGAAGGGGTGAACTTCAACGATTTCGAAGAAGGGATCAAAGAAGCTGCTGAAAGCTGTCCGGTCAGCGTTATTAAATATGATTAAGTGAGAATGGATCACTCACCGTTTCACAGAGTAAAAAGCAGAGAGGTTATTCCATCCGGAGTAACCTCTTTTTCTGCCGGTACTTGCGGTTATTCCGATAAAAAACCGTATATTCACAAAAAAGATAAATGGGATGAAAAGAGCTGTTATATTTCCGGTATTCTGTCTTATTCTGCTTAGTTACTGTACGACTAAAACGGACAGGGCGGTCTCCGGCGGAGAAGCTCTTCCCGACTCTATAGCTATAGAAGCGGCAGAGGTAATCGATACGGTTCCCAAAGAGATCATCATAGAAAAAGAACTGCTCTATGACCAGCATACCTTGGCCGACACATATCCTTATAAAGACACGACACGGGAATTCCAGTGGGATAAAATAAAAGAACGCCTCTCCTGGCTGGAATCTATCCAGAAGAAACCGGCGACCTGGTCAGTCCTGCAGAATTACAGGAACAAAAACGGAGAAGCTCCGTTGGTAAAAAACTACCACAGGGATTCATATCGGCGCATTGCGGATTCTTTAGGTGTCGAACGTTTCCAGGGAATCCCTCTTTACCTGACGACAGATACCTCCGTTCCTGAACTCTACGGCAGAGACGGTGCCCTGGTTAAACATCTGGAAGATTACACGAATTTTACGAAAGTGACTTCCGTACATACCGGAAAGGAATGGATGATCCCTAAAAAATATATTAAGACCATTCCCGACACGATCGCATTCAGAAAAGCTATCTTCGTCGATACAAAGAATCAAAACATTGCGACATTGGAACAGGATGGCGATAAATGGCTGGTTAGAAGTATGAATCCTGCAACTACCGGGTTACACAGACCACCTTATGCCCAGGAAACACCTCCCGGCGTATATCTCGTCCAGGAAAAAAAACCCCGTATGATCTATTTGGTGGACGGGACAACAGAAACCGGAGGATTTGCGCCTTATGCCAGTCGCTTCACTAACGGAGGGTATATCCACGGCGTACCGGTCAATGCCCCACGTAAAACATTTATCGAATACAGCCCATCGCTAGGCACGACTCCCCGCTCCCACATGTGTGTCCGGAACGCCACTTCGCATGCTAAATTTATTTATGACTGGGCACCGGTTTATGAGGCACTCGTTTTTGTTTTCGATTAAAAATTCTAACTTTGCAGTCTGATTCACACAGACATGCACAAAATTTTCATCTACCTGCTCCTCCTGTTCATACCTGTGAATTTCTCCCAAATGAGAAGTTCAGAACCTGTCATGTATGAAATTTCAAGCTGTCGGCAATTATACCAGGAGATGCGACTGGAAGGGATCGTAAACTTCACGGCATTCGAACAGGCAATCGCCGGATATAATAAAATCGAAGAAAAGTCTAAAGAGATACTGACACTGGTCGATTTCAGCAAGCCTTCCACCGAAGAACGTTTTTACGTATTCGATATGAGACATAAAAAACTGTTATTCTCTTCACTTGTGTCACACGGAAAGAATAGCGGAGGAAATTACGCCACCTCTTTCTCCAACGAGAACGGTTCTCTCAAAAGTTCATTGGGATTCTTTCTGACAGAAAATACCTATCAGGGTAAAAACGGTTATTCGCTTGTCCTTAACGGACTGGAAAAAGGGATCAACGACCGCGCAAAAGAACGGGCGATCGTGATCCACGGAGCAGCTTACTCCAACCCCTCTGTCATAGCTTCATCCGGTCGCCTGGGACGCAGCTTCGGTTGCCCGGCATTGCCACAGGCTGTAAGCAAACCTATTATCAACACGATTAAAGGCGGTTCCCTACTTTTTATCTACGCTAATAATCAGTATTATCTGGCTTACAGCCCTATTTTATCCAAACAACAGGTTGCTTCCATGTAGATCATTCATCCCCGTGCTTAAACGGGATGTCGATCATCTCCGATTCCAGATGGCTTCCTGCTTTCTTATCGAAACTGATCTTAAAAGCATAAGCATATTCACACGGCTTCTCTGCCGGAACAGATAGTTTCAAACCTTGGTCGGTCTGCTTCCAGCTGATCTTCGCATCGGATCCCAACAACTTCACATCCAGTATCTTTGCATCGGCAACAGTAGTCTTATCCAGCGATTTTATTAAAACACCGGCCTTATCCCAATTCAGAACAATCGCATAAAGATCGTTTCCTTTGGTTGTAAAACGCATATCACGGGCGGTATAAGCGGTCGCTTCATTATCCGTGAAGGTACCGGCAGTACCGGCAATATCTCCTTCTCCTGATTTTATCCAGCAACGAGTTCCGTAGATCGCTTCTCCGTTCACTTTCAGCCAATCACCGATAGAAAGCAACACTGATTTTTGTTCTTCCGTAATCGTTCCGTCCGCACGGGGACCGATATTCAGTAACAGGTTACCGTTTTTACTGACAATATCGATCAGGTCGTGTACAATCTGTTCCGGGGTTTTATTCTCTTCACCATCGGTATAACACCACGAATGTTTACCGACGGAAGTATCTGTTTGCCAGGGATATTTACGCATCTTATCCAATTTACCACGCTCTACGTCGCCAACCTGGATATTTGTCGGGTAACCATGCTTGGTATTTACCACAACACCTCTTCCCCAATCTATCGAATTATTATAATAGTAAGCCATAAACTTGTTGAAGTAAGGACGTATAACCGGATTATTCACTGTCCAGTCAAACCAGATCAACTGAGGCTGATACTTATCTATCAGTTCATGAGTATGTGCCAAGAAGTCCAGACCGACCTCATCCGTATATTTCTCCTGTTCCAGTCGACGGCCATATAGAGAGACCGACTTATCCTGCACATCCGAAGGAAACTCCATTCCTCCATTGTAAAACCAGGAGTTTTCCAGCCGGTGGCTCGACAGGCCGAAAACAAGTCCTTTCTTCTCGGTCGCTTTCTTCAACAAACCGATAATATCTTTCTTTGGTCCCATCTTTACGGCATTCCACGGATTCAGATCGCTGTCATACATAGCAAAACCGTCATGATGCTCCGCAACAGGTACCACATATTTTGCACCGGCAGCCTTGAACAACGACACCCATTCATCCGCATTAAACTTCTCCGCCCCGAACATCGGTATAAAGTCTTTATAACCGAACTTTACATGATCGCCGTATTTTTCAATATGGTGCTTATATTCCTTAGAATCTTTCTGATACATATTTCTCGGATACCATTCATTTACATAGGCCGGAACTGCATAAACACCCCAATGGATAAATATACCGAACTTTGCATCCGAAAACCATGTAGGAAACTGGTAATTCTCACCCATATTTTCCCAGTTATCCTGAAACACAGCCGTCCCCTTCGGAGAGGCTACCGAAAGAACATCCTTTGCCGGTGTACCGGCCTGCTTGCATGACATAAGTAAGGATAATGCAATGAATAGAAAAGAAGTGTGCTTGCCCATAAGATTAACAGATTAAATTAGATATACAAAAGAACTATTATTAATATGAAATGAGTGATACAAAAAAGAGAAGGAATAACACGATTTCGACATTTTATCATTCATACCCGGAATAGTATAGTTATTTTCCATAAAAAAACTCTATCTTGCAAACGTTAAACAAAAGAGATAGAACACACTTACATAACAATTTAAATCTAATAAGTAACAATGATGAGTAAAGTACTAAATGCTCTGCCGGTAATATTACTGACCCTTATAACATTACCGATATCGGCACAATCTGAATTTTACGTTGCCGAGACAGGCAAAGACACAGGCGACGGAAGTTTAAGGAATCCGTTGAACAGTATCCCTGCCGCTTTGGAAAAGGCTCGGACGGAAAAAGGAGACGTGGTCATTTATATCCGGGAAGGGAAATATATTCTTGACAAACCGGTCGTATTCACCCCGCAGGATGGAAACGACAGCCGGCAACTCTCCGTAAAAGCCTACCCGGGAGAAAAAGTAATCCTCTCTTCAGGTATCCCTTTAACCCTAAAATGGGAACCTTATAAAAAAGGAATTATGAAAGCCAAAATAGATGGTAACCCCGTAATGGATATGCTGGTTGCAGACGGCCAGCTCCGCCACATGGCCCGTTACCCGAACTTCGATGAAAAAGCAGTCCGTTTCAATGGAACATCAGCTCAGGCTACCGCTCCCGAACGGGTCAAAAAATGGAAAAATCCCACTGGAGGATATCTGCACGCCATGCACAATCATGACTGGGGTGACTTCCATTACTGCATTACTGGGAAAAATAAGAAAGGAGAATTAGAGATGGAAGGAGGCTGGCAAAATAACCGCCAGTCCGGTCTTCACCCGGATAACCGGATGGTGGAAAATATATTTGAAGAACTCGATGCTCCGGGCGAATGGTATTATGCTGCCGGTGAACATACATTATATTACTATCCATTGGAAGGCGAAAATGTATCTAAAGTACTTTTCGAATCTCCTCAACTCAAACACCTGATCGAATTTCGGGGAACAGAAGCCACCCCAGTAAAGAATATCACACTGGAAGGTTTGGAATTGACACAAACACTGCGTACGTTCATGGAACCGTATGAACAACTGCTCCGCTCGGACTGGACGGTCTACCGGGGAGCTGCCGTATTCTTTGAAGGAACCGAGTATTGTGCATTACGCAACTGTTACTTGCATAACCTGGGAGGAAATGCTATTTTCTTTTCCAATTATAACCGTCATTCAGAAGTATCCGGTTCTCATCTCACCCGGATCGGTGCCAGTGCCATTTGTTTTGTCGGTGATCCGGATGCGGTCCGTTCACCGAGTTTTGAATACGGAGAATTTATTCCATACGAACAACTGGATCATACCAAAGGCCCCAAAAGCAATGACTATCCGGCTCAATGCCTGGTATACGATAACCTGATCCACTCGATCGGCCTGTTTGAAAAACAGATCACCGGAGTTGAACTATCCATGTCGCAAGCTATCACCGTCAGCCACAACAGTATCTACGACACCCCCCGCGCCGGAATCAATATCAGCGAGGGGACATGGGGTGGACATATCCTGGAATTTAACGATATTTTCGATACGGTGAAAGAAACCGGCGACCATGGTTCTTTCAATTCCTGGGGACGTGACCGTTACTGGCATCCAAGCTACAAAACAATGGAATCCATCGTAGCCAAAGACCCGGCCCTTATTCTGGCGGATGCTGTCCGGACGACCGTAATCAGAAATAACCGTTTCCGCTGTGACAGGGGTTGGGATATCGATCTAGACGACGGTTCCAGTAATTACCACATATATAACAACCTATGCCTCAACGGAGGAATCAAGCTACGGGAAGGTTTTTACCGTGTAGTAGAAAACAACATCATGGTCAATAACTCTTTCCATCCGCATGTCTGGTTTATAAACAGCGGCGATGTCTTTACACGCAATATCGTCATGACAGAATACAAACCGATCGGTGTACGGGAATGGGGATTGATGGTAGACTATAATATTTTCACTGATAGCCTCTCCTGTACCACCGCCCGAAAAAACAAAACGGATGAACACTCCATTGTGACTTCCGTACAATTCAGTAATCCATCAGAAGGAGATTTTACCGTTGCCGATGATTCCGAAGCCATAACCAAAGGTGGCTTCCGCAATTTTGTTATGGACCAGTTCGGAGTGGTCTCTCCTCGTTTGAAAGCGATCGCACATACTCCCAAAATGCCTACTCCCATCATCATCGCCACTCATGCAGACGACGAAGTAATCAACTGGAGCGGGGCAACGATCAAAAGCCTGCAAACGCTCGGTGAACGGTCGGCAACAGGAATGGACTCAGAACGGGGAGTATATGTAGTATCGGTCAATGCTCTAGGCGGTAAACTACGGGATTATATCCGTCCGAATGACGTGATCCTGAAAATAGGAACTATCACCGTCAACAACCTGAAAGAAATGCAGGATGCTCTTCAGAAGATCGATAAGTCGAAAGATATCGAATTTATTATCTTCCGGACACAAAAAGAAAACAAAATCGTTATCCCCGGCAAGTTACTGGACTAACCGGATTATAGTCAAAGGAAGATGAAGGAAAAAGAGAATACAGACCTGATCCTGCTGAATATCGGATATGCGGTTCACCGTGCCGACTGGAATTACAAAAATGTAAACAGTCCGTTCGCCCGCATTTATCTGGTCAGGCAAGGCATAGCCAAACTGCATTTACAGGATCAGGTCCAGTCTCTTACCCCCGGACATCTTTACCTGATTCCTCCATTCACGCTGCATAGTTATGAATGCGACGATTTCTATACATTATATTATATACATATTTATGAGAACCCGCTATCCAACCAACGTATCCTGGAAGATTATATTTTTCCGGTGGAAGTGGATGCGACCCCGCTGGACAGTCAACTGGTGGAACAACTGGCCGACATCAATCCCGGAAGAAACCTGAAAGAATACGATCCTTCCAACTACGACAATTCTTCCACCCTGATGCAAAACATCCTGCTTCACACTAAAAACCCGACCTATACCATGATGGAAACACAGGGAATTTTGCTTCAACTATTGTCACGTTTTATGAAAGAGGCGACACACAAATATGAGATTACCGATAACCGGATACGAAAAACGATCCGGTATATCCGTAAAAACATCGACAAGAACATAACCATCGATGAACTGACCGAGATTTGTTGCCTCTCTAAAGACCATTTCATCCGGCTTTTCAAAGAGGAAATACACGTCACTCCGGTACAGTACATCAACCAAAAGAAAATAGAAAAAGCCCAGTTGTTGATTATCACCGACAATCGTCCGGTCAAAGACATAGCTTATACACTTTCTTTCGAGAACGTATCTTATTTCAACCGGCTTTTCAAAAGATACACGGGGCTGACTCCTGTCATGTATAAAAGTAAATTATAAGTTATTCGTACAAATGGAAAATACGTTCCATCAACTGCCATTTTTCGGCAGAACTGGCATTCGGATCAGCTTGTTGGAAAACCGACATATATTCTTCCCATTCAGCCTGTCGCGGTAAACCCGCCAAACGAGCGAAAGCTGTATCCCAATCAAAATCAGCCGGAGTCTCCACGATCATGAACAATCGGTTCCCGCACAGATAAATTTCCATTTCCAATATCCCGACGCTCTTGATCCCTTCGCCTATTTCAGGCCAGTGACATGCTTGTCCATGTCTTTTCTTATATTCTTCGATCAATTCCGGATCGTCTTTCAAATCCAGCGTCTGGCAATAACGCTTGGTAGGAAAATCATATCGCTTGCTTTTGTATCCATTCTTTTTATCTTCCATAAACTGTATTATTTAATAAAATCATCCGACAGGAATGATTCGAATACAAATAAAGCAATTATTATGCTACCGGAATAATATTATTCCGGCAAGGGATAAAACGATATCGATACAAGCAACGTGAAATACGGATCAAAATAGCTATCTTTACCCGCTTATAAAAATAAAATAAAATGAAGATAACCTCCCCTCGCATAACTAAAATATTAAAAGAAGACGGTTCACTTGACGAAACACTCCTGCTGGCAGGAGAAGACGTGACAGAATATTCTTTCAGGAATCAAAGGCTATTCGAAGTTAAAACGGAAAATATCAGCATGCAATCCTGCCTGTTCACCAACTGCCTGCTGATCGGTTGCAGCATAAAAAAGTCGCAGTTCAGTGATATTATCTTCAGAAACTGCGACTTATCAAATGTCAATTTCTCCGGCTCAGGTTTTCACCGGATCGAATTTATCGAATGCAAACTGATCGGTACTAATTTTTCCGAATCAGCTTTAAATCATACGGTTTTCACCAACTGTAAAGCCGAATATCTGAATCTTACCATGAGCAAACTGAAATACGTCAGCTTCGATCAGTGTGATCTTCGGAACAGTTCTCTTGAAAATTGCCAGTTTGCCAGTGTAAACTTCAATGCCAGTGATCTCAAAGAAGCGGAATTTTACCGTACGCCCTTAAAAGGTACCGACTTCAGCAACTGCGACATATCCGGCATCCGAATAAGTCCCATAGTCGGTTGTGAGTTACGCGGAGCTACCGTCACATCTTTACAAGCACTCGAACTAGCCCATCTACTGGGGGTGACTATCAAAGGATAATCTTCATTTTCAAACTGATTATCTTGCATATTCCTGATGTCTTTTAAGCCAGGCGACTGCATAAGAGCAGACAGCCCGAGGTTTCAACTGATTTTCTAACGCATAGTCGAAAGCCGCTTTCACCAAAGAGGCGGCTATCCCCTGACCTTCGAGAGGCTCCGGCACTATCGTGTGGATAATATCCAGATTATTGCCAACAAGCCTGTACTGCACAAAGGCAGTTAAACCATCCTGCTTTAATTCAAAGCGCAACTTTTCAGGATAGTGAATAATATCATATTCCATAATTCTATTTTTTATCTTCAATACAACACCCTATATTGTTAAAACAGTTCAGTCCGGGATTAGTTCACTGTCTGGTTCATTTTGTCCGGAAACTTTTACCTCTTGCCGGTTCTTCTTTTTAGGATGGAAAAAGTTCTTCACTTTTGTAAAAAATCCAGTCACTCCCTTGGCCACATCCTGTGCCTTTTTAGAGACACCCACCGATTCTGTCAGTGCCGGACGAAGGATCTGCCATAAATAATTGAATGTAGAATGGTATGGATCACGCTCTATGCTTAATTGGGAATAACGAGGCCGGTGCGTACCCTGCTCAGGATGATCAGGATTATCATGTTTCAGTACCAGATTGGCCAGGCGGGAGAGAAATTTATTATCGATCACTTCACCGTTTTTTTCCTTCATTATCTCTGCTTTCAAATCTCTGTAAAGGAATAACATCTCGACTGTCGCTCCTTTTGTTGAAGCTTCCGTACTGAATGTGAAGTCAGTCAGCCTGCCGCTCTCTACCTTAGCAAAAGCCAGGGGAGTGATCAATTCGTTCAGCGCAGTCAGGTCAAAGTCTGCCAGATGTGCATCCAGAAGGAAACGGTCATTCAGGGAATCGACCGGAAGCATCCAGGTAGCGGTAAAATAGCCTTTGCCCATCAATTTGCCGTTCGCATCCAGACGGATATATTGATCCGACCGGGAGGCTATATTGGTAAAACCTGAAAATTTACCGTTCATTTCCGTGAAAAAGAGTTTACCCGGTTGTATCCCTTTTTTCGATAATTCTTCGTAGACAACGGTTAGGTTATTCACACCAAGACTGTCGATAGCCACTTTCACCGGAGCCTTCTGCAAACCGGAATAGATCATCGGTACAATATGGCGGGGAACAGCAATCTGCTGATTCTTGAAGTTTTGAAGTTCTGCATCGTCGATCTGCACCTCTTTTATCCGGACTATCTGTTCCGAAAAGTAAGCAGGTAAATCAATTCCCGATAATCCCAGTTTACCGACTTTAATATCGAACCAATCCTGATGCTTAGGCTGGCGATAAGCAAATTCCATCTTCGGATAGGTAGAAACCAGATGGATATTTTCCAAGTTCAGATCGGTATTATCCAGATTAACCTTTCCTATCTTCAACGTATAAAAACCATTATCCAACGGGAATGCCAGATCCCGGGTATCGAAGCGGACGGTTTTCAATCCAAATATCCGGTCCTTTGTATTGAGATGCAATCCTTCCAAAAACAGGCTTGCGGTATCATGATCCCATACAGCATTGGAAATATTCAGTTTCCCCAGTGAAAGATCAGGAGTGAAACGGTTGACTGCTTCATAGATATCATTCGATATGATCAGGGGAGATTTCTTTTTTACCTTTATCGTATCAGGTGAGTTTCCGGCCTGATAGCGGATAACTGGTTCAGACAGATCTATCGAACCGACAGAAAAATGCAAGCTATCCCAGGCAATCTTACCAATTTCCAAATCATGGAGTGTGAGATGCAATAAACTACCATCCTTTTTCAACATTCGTATATCAGGCGATTCGACATGTAGGGAGGCTGCATCCAGATGTTGAAGCAACTTTTGAGGCAAATGGCTCAATCCTGTAGCATAGACCATCGGAGTTTCTACACTAATATATGAATCCGCCCCCAACAGCCATAAAGAATCCTGTGGAAGCAGTTTCACGTCCTGCAAACTCAATACACCTTTTGATGTTGAGAAATTTCCTTTCCGCACAGCCAGGCGATAGGCTTTACCCGGTAAATAATTATCGAAATCGCTGAAATTAAAACCGAAATGATCGCAGGCAAAGAATAGGCTGCCGCTCCGGTTTGTACTGTCATTCACCAGAAAACGGGTTGCATAAAAATTAAAATCTTTCAATTTGTAGACAACCGGATCAGGAACACTCCGGTCATTCAACGTAACATAGGCATGATTCAGATCGATCCGCTTGATAGACAAATATTGCAATAAAGGATTCAGGATACTTTCAACATCTGCCCTCGGATCGACCGGCGCTTTCACTTCTTTATTCTTTTTCGCATAAGACGGTGATTTATAATAATAAATTACCGGACGGTCTATCTTGAACAGGTCGGCACTGATCCCTTTGTCATAAAGTAAACCTTTCATAGCCAATGTGTCAATACTGCCGGACATATAATCTTTCCGGGAGTTGACCGATATCGGTTTCAAACGAATTTTCTCGATACTGAAATCTCCGGACTCTGTATCCAACGCCATACGTTCGACATCGAAACGATGATTGCGTGCCGTCATATTTCCACTGATACCGGTTGCTTCAAAAGCAAAGTTTTGAGAATACCACAATCCGTGTTTCTCTTCGGCAAGCGAATCGATCAGAAAACCGGTTGCCTGGAAATTAAAATTATCCAGTTTATAGACTTCCACCGAATCTTTCACTGCTTGCGAATAGGTTACTTTCGCGGCATCGATCCCTATTGTTTTTATTGAAACGCTATGAAGCACCGGTGAAATAATATCATAAAGCGACAAGGCCTGTACCAGGGAATCGGTATCGATCTTCGCTGCACCGTCAACCGGTTTATTAACCTCCGAATCATTGCCAGCCAGGTTAAAGATTTGAATATCCGATGAAGATATTTCAAACGAACGCGCCGTCAGATAATTCAGCGCTTCCTCCCGTTTAAAATGAACACCGTTGACCTCTACGGTTTTGACCTGTGCATCGACATAACTGTCCGGGCGTTGCTTATTTTCCGTCCACAAACTATCCTGTGGGATCAAACGTATCTTCTCTATATAAATAATCGAGTCCTGCGTGCTGAGTTTTATGCTGTCAGTCCGGAGAAGAAAGTCGTTGTTAGCTAGCAGAGTCTGCGGTTGGTTCGTGACAAACTCGAAGTTATCACAGTAAAGTAACTTACCACTCTGTGATGAATTTTTATCCAGTAAAAAACCGTATGCACGGAAACTGACATCGTCCAGCCCGTAAACAATCGGTGTGACAGGATTCTCGACAGTATAAAAAACGCTGGCATCAGACAGGTTCAGTGTCCTTACACTTAAGACATTAATATAAGGGGAGATCACTTCATATAAAGATTTCGTTTCAGCATGCCGTATCTTTTTCTCCATACGCCCCGAGTAATAAGAGTCAAACACTTCTATCCGAGGATCTTTTATCTCGAACGAGTTAAAATGAAGTTCTTTATAGCTCCAACGCCAGGTCAGGTTCACACCTTTGAAGTCTATCACGCCGATCTCTGCCTTCACATATGTACGGGGAAGGCTGTCGATAGCTTTCCATTGTTGAAACACAGTCGAGTCAGGCATCAACCTGACACCTTCAATCTTTAGTTCTCCTTTCACGAAACCGATAGACAGGTCATCGAATATCAGATTGTAAAAACCATCTGTAGCTTCAGCTGTTCGCTGACTCAGTTCTACTTTCAGATATCTCTCCAGGCGATTGCTCAGATAGAGGTTCAGGATCGTAAGAAGCACAGCCAGCAATCCGATTGCCGGGAAAATATATTTTACTATTTTCTTTTTCCGCCCCATATCTTATTAAAACATTATCTGATAAAGTAAAGACTCTATAAATTAAAACAAGATAACAGATATTATGTTTAAGTTTCTTAGGCAACTGTAAGCTTTGCCATCCTATTGACAGAGCCCTGCCATCCTATTGGCAAAAGTTTGCCACGCCTATGGCAAAACATTGCATCTTAAATGACATAACACAGTCAAAGGGGAGATACAATCGCATTTACGATAAGACACTGTAGACCAGCACAAAGGCTGGAAACACTTCATAGTTTAAAGTATAAGACAAGGTTTCCGGCGTCCGGGTTTCGTAAGCACGGATTTGCCCCGAGTTTGCATAAGTAAAAGGTTCGACATGCAGATGTTTAATAAAGTCGACATCCTGCTGGCGGATCATCTTAAATAAGGCTTCTTTGACACACCAGTGAATGAGCAGATGTTCCACCACATGGTCAGGACAAACGGATGCATCTTCTTCCGGAGACATAAAACGGCTACGGATCTTCAACACACGATTGGAATGATATTCAATATCTATGCCGGCAGTCTCCTGATCCTGCAACAGCACTGCCGCATAACCGTTTGTATGGGAAATACTCAGGGAAAGAGACGAACCGGGCAAGTAAGGAGCACCATCGTCATGATAAGCGATCAGCAACTCCTCTCCTATCAACTCTTTCAGAAGAACACGTGACGCCAGCCATTCCTGACGACGTTTTTCCGTTTTTATCCCTTGCAGAAAAGGGAGGTATTCAGATTGTAATCCCAGCATAGCGAGCAATTCATCCGAACTTTCTTCGATCTTCCACACACCCAATAACGGTTCTGTATGTTTGAACAGGAGAGGCATTATTTTTTCCAGCTAAAAGATTGTATCAACTCTATAATATCTTTCCGCAGATAATCTGTTACGGGAGCCAGCGAATCGGCATTCGGCACGCAATCATAATACAAAGCACCACGAAAGAAATTTGAAATACTGTCGGTCAGCATGAACTGAACAGGAGAAGCAGCTTCTCCACCCAACAGAAACAGAGAGCCGTAAACCCGTTCTTCCGAATTACTATATTCCTGCACCTTTACCTCATTCGCCGTTTTTATCTGACGGGAAACCAGCGAACGGGATTCACTCGCGGCGACCGGTAAAGTAGCCGGTGTTACCGGCAAATAACTGCAATAAATCTTTACTCCCAGAGATGGATAAGATAAATTAATCCATCCTTCCGGACTTCCGGCTTCCGGCAACTCGACAGTAGCCAGTTGGGATACATTAAAAGAATAAGGCAAACTGTCCAACGACAAAACCTGATAACGCGCCGCAGGTGGTTCGATACGAAAATAACCACGTGGTTTCGGCGTATAATCCGTACAAGACGAACCAATCAGGAGATACAGGAAAAGCGCAACGGACAGTACTCGCTTCATCAGTCCTCCCCTTTTTTCACTGTATCCGTAATACAGTTAAATTTTACTTTCAGGATTCTTCTGTTGTCCATTTCCAGTACCTGGAAACGATACTTTCCATAATCCAGGATCTCCCTGCGACGTGGAAAGTCACCCTTTATTTCCAGTAAAAGTCCGGCTAATGTTTCTACATCTTCGGTCAGTTTTCCAAATTCCGTCGGATCGACATTGATCACACGAAAGAAATCGGTTAATAATATCTTAGCTTCGAAGATCAGGCTTCCATCCGCCAAACGGACAAACTGCTTTTCATCATCATCGTATTCATCCGATATTTCTCCGACAATTTCCTCCAGAATATCTTCCATCGTCACAATACCGGACGTACCACCAAACTCATCCACAACGATTGCCATATGGATCTTATTCGTACGGAATTCTTCCAGCAGGTCGTCGATCTTTTTGGTTTCAGGAACAAAGTAAGCCGGACGGATCAGGCTTTGCCAACGGAATGTATCCGGTTTATCAATATAAGGAAGCAAGTCTTTTATATAAAGGATACCTTTGATATTATCTTCCGAATCTGCATACACCGGAATTCGTGAGTAACCTGATTTGATAATAAAATCTATGACATTACGAAAGCTGGTCTTTATCTCCAGATCCTCCATATCCAATCTCGGTGTCATGATCTCATCGGCTGTTTTATTATAAAATTTGATGATCTCGGCCAGCATCTCTTTCTCTTCCGGAATCTCTTTAGATGTCAACTCCAACGCTTTGGATAACTCGTCGACCGACAAGTCATATTTCTTCTTTACCAATGCCTTGTTGATAATAGATGTAGAATTTACCAGCACGGTCGAAAGCGGGCGACAGATACGTTCCACCATGTTCAACACGGAAGCCGAACGACGGACAAAGCGAAGTGAATTTTTTTGTGCATAGATCTTAGGCATGATCTCGCCAAAAAGTAAAAGCAAAAAGGTCAGTACGATCGTTTCAAGAACAAAACCCAAAACCGGGACAGCCGAGAAATTGATCAAAGAATTGATGCCGTAAGTACAAAGCATGACCACGGCTACGTTCACAAAGTTATTGGCAATCAAAATAGCCGCCAGTAAATATTCGGAGCGGTCCAGTAATTTCCGGATAAGCGGATCTGAAGGCGAATTCTCCTCCCGGATGTCGTTGATATCACCCGGGGTAAGAGAAAAAAATGCCACTTCTGAAGCCGATACGAAACCGGACACTAACAGCAGTAAACAAGCAAGGCTTAATGCTATAACAGGACCTGCTGTAAGTGCCTGCATAGTTACCTGGTCAAATAAGCCCGATAAATAATAGTCTGAGTCCAAGGGGAACCGTATTAGTTAAACAATATCAGAACGGAAGATCATCCGCACTGTTTGATTCTGATGAAATATCCGGTTGCGCCGGCTGCTGATAAGAAGTCGTCTGTTGTGCCTGTCCTCCCTGCTGGAAACCGGTTCCGGCATTCGTTGTCGTACCATCGGCTGGCCGTGTACCTGTATTATAAAATTCAATACGGTCCGCATGAATTTCGGTAACATAACGCTTCACGCCACTCTGGTCGTCATAACTGCGGGTACGGATCTTACCTTCCACGTAAACACCTGAACCTTTCTTCACCCATTTTTCTACAAAAGCAACCTGGTCGCGGCGGACAACAATATTGTGCCATTCCGTTCTTTCCGGAACAACCGTACCATTAGCCAGTGTATAACCTCTTTCAGATGTTGCTAAAGGGAAGTTTGCAACAGCCGTACCGCTGTCGAAATAACGAACGTCGGGATCTTTACCCACGTTACCGATCAATATGACTTTATTCAATGACATAGTAGTAATTCTTTTAATATCTTACAAAGAAACATAAATTCGATCATTCAGACAAATTTCCGTTTAATTTCTCTAAATAAATATGTATCAGCCGGGGAACGGCATAACGTTCTATATCTTCATACGGAACAGCCAGAAACGAATCCAGTGCCTCCGGTATTTTTTCAACCTCTACCCGGTAAAAAGTAGTGTACAGGACCTGATGGGAAAGGACATGTTTTACTTCTGCCATGTCGGAAGATATATTTAATCTGCCGGCCCCGGTAAACAATTTCCGGAATGCCTCCGTGTCCTGCAATCCGGCAAAATCCATCGGTTTTTCCGTCTCGATCAGAGGAAACTCGTATAATCCTTCCCAGATATCTTTTTTACCCCGGCGGGAAAGCCAGGTTTGTCCTCTATATATAATGTATAAGTAATGAAAATAACGGGCACGCGTCTTTGTCTTATTCTGCTTGACCGGTAAATCCTGTACAGTGCCGGAAGCATACGCCATACACCGTTCTTTCAACGGGCAGACTTCGCAGTCCGGATTCTGCGGAACACATTGCAATGCGCCGAACTCCATGATTGCCTGGTTATGCTGTCCCGCCTGTTTGGGATCCATAACGATCCCCGCCAGTTCTGTAAACTGTTTCTTCCCCTGCGTAGTGTCGATAGGCACATCCATCGCAAACAAACGTGCCAATACACGAAACACATTTCCGTCTACGACCGGATAAGGTTTATTCCATACAAAAGAGACGATTGCCGCTGCCGTATAGTCGCCAATACCTTTCAAGGACAATATATCTTTATGCTTCTCCGGAAAAACGCCACCGAACTTTTCCATGATCTCTTTAGCGGCAGCATGCAGATTCCGTGCCCGGCTGTAATACCCCAATCCCTGCCAGTATTTCAACACCTCATCCTCTTCTGCCGAAGCCAGAGAAGCGACATCAGGGAAACGCCCGGTGAAGCGGAGAAAATAATCCATCCCCTGAACAACACGGGTCTGTTGAAGAATAATTTCTGATATCCAGATAATATACGGATCGGACGATTCCCTCCAGGGCAGCATCCTCTTATTTGTTTTATACCAGGTCTGTAAAATATGACTGACTTCCAATTCGTTTTCCATTTACTATATCGTGTCCTCTTTTTGTACGTTTTCAAACTCTCAACTCGTTGATTAATGCAAACATACACAGATATAATGAATTGTAAGGAATCTTTTTTATTAAAAAATGGCAGGCAATTCTTTTTCCACTTAAATAAAAAGCTATATATTTGCATTCCAAAAAATTAATAGGTCAAAATCAATTAATTAATTTATAGACATGACTAAAGCAGATATTGTTAGCGAGATTTCAAAAAGTACCGGTATCGATAAGCAGACGGTATTGAGTAGCGTAGAATCTTTCATGGACATCGTGAAAAGTTCATTATCTCAGGGTGAAAACGTTTACCTGAGAGGATTCGGAAGTTTCGTTATTAAGAAGAGAGCTCAGAAAACTGCTCGTAATATTTCAAAGAATACTACGATCATCATTCCGGAGCATAATATCCCTTCATTCAAACCGGCTAAAACTTTCCTGAACGAAGTTAAGTAATTAGTAATTATAGTTTAATTTAAAATTTAGAAACGATGCCTAGCGGAAAAAAAAGAAAAAGACATAAAATGTCTACGCACAAGCGCAAAAAGAGACTGAAAAAGAATAGACATAAAAAGAAATAAGTCTATCGAGAAACTCTAAAGAACAAACTTAATAAGTGACCTTTTAAGTTTGTTCTTTGCGTATTTAGAAAGGTCTGAATAAAAAAACCCTTTTTTAGTGATAAGTGAATTAGTAGTTGATGTACAACCCAAAGAGGTATCTATTGCCGTATTGGAAGACAAGAACCTTGTGGAACTCCAGAAGGAGGCCCGCAATGTCTCGTTTGCCGTAGGCGATATCTATCTTGGCAAAGTTAAAAAACTGATGCCGGGTCTGAACGCTGCTTTCATTGATGTAGGGTATAAAAAGGACGCATTTCTTCACTACCTGGACTTAGGTCCGAACTTCAACACCCAACAAAAGTTCCTCAAACAAGCACTTGGCGACCAGAAAAAAATGCCCGCCATTTCTAAAATGCAGATACTTCCTGAAATAGAAAAGGACGGAAGCATCAGCAATGTGCTTAAAGTCGGACAGGAGGTGTTGGTACAGATTGCCAAAGAGCCGATCTCAACAAAGGGTCCGCGATTGACTTCCGAGCTGTCTTTTGCCGGAAGATACATCGTTCTGATACCATTTGCCGACAAGGTCTCTGTCTCCACAAAAATCAAGTCGAGCGAGGAACGCGCCCGTTTGCGGCAGTTAATCCAGAGCATCAAGCCGAAAAACTTCAGCGTGATCGTACGTACTTCCTCCGAAGGAAAACGCGTGGCTGAACTCGACCATGAATTAAAGACATTAGTGAAACGATGGGAAGAAAACATCGTCAAGGTCCCTAAATTAAAAGTACCGTCGATCGTATATGAAGAAACGGCACGTACTGTGGCCTTGCTCCGTGATATTTTTAACCCTTCTTTCCAGAATATTTACGTAAACGATGCGGATGTTTACCATAACATACGCGATTATGTCAGCCTGATCGCTCCCGGGAGGGAAGAGATTGTACAGCGATATACCGGCGAACTACCGATCTTCGACAATTTCGGTATCACCAAGCAAGTTAAATCGTTGTTTGGACGGACGGTTACGTATAAAAGTGGAGCTTACCTGATCATCGAGCATACCGAGGCCATGCACGTAATAGATGTGAACAGCGGCAACCGTTCCAAAGGAAGCGATGCCCAGGAAAAAACAGCTATCGATGTAAATACTGCCGCCGCCGACGAAATCGCACGCCAGCTTCGTCTTCGTGATATGGGCGGTATTATTGTAGTCGATTTCATCGATATGGCAGAAGCCGCCAACCGGCAAAAGCTGTTCGAACACATGAGCAAAGCAATGGCAAACGACCGGGCCAAACACAACATCCTGCCTCTAAGCAAGTTTGGCCTGATGCAGATTACCCGTCAGAGGGTACGCCCGGCAATGGATGTGGATACGACAGAATCATGTCCTACCTGTTTTGGCACAGGAACAATCAAACCTTCGATCTTATTCACCGACAATCTGGAAGGAAAGATCGACTGTCTGGTAAACAAACACAATGTGAAGAAATTCGCCCTGCACGTACATCCCTACGTTGCAGCGTTCGTAAACAAGGGGCTTTACCCCCTTAGTATGAAATGGAAACTGAAATACTCTATGAGTATGAAAGTCATTCCTAATCAAAGTCTGGGTTTTCTGGAATATAAATTTATCGATTCCGACAAGAATGAACTCGACATGATGGAAGAAAAGGAAATGAAGTAAGGAAAGAGGCCCCGAAGCGATAAACTCCGGGGCTTTTTTATATTATTTAATAGGTAAACTTCTCTTTCAATCATTTTTCTGGGAAAGGTTTATATGAAATCAACTATCACACTATCAGATCAAGGTATAAATCAATGTAAATCAACATTATAATCAATGATAGTTCCAATTTTAAACAATCATTCATCTATCATAACACCATCATTTAACCATATTTTTAACATAGCATCGTCACTTTTCAGTCTCAAATGTGTCGATCCTTACTCATATATGTCATTATATACTTTGTAGCCATTCAACTTACCCCCTATCTTATTTCAAGGAACCAGTTATCTTTTTTATTGAAAAAGCCTGCTTATTGTGCTCGAGATGCCCATTTGCACCCTTTTTACACCCGGGTCTCGACGATGCTCACACCCGGGTCTCGGTTCTGTCAAGACCTGGGTGTCAAGCAATATAAATCAGTAACTTACTGAAAACAAATACCTTACTTTATATAAAAAGTCAAGCATCTGAGTCTTTTTGAACAAGATTGTGATAGTTGAATGATAGTCATATGATAGTTAAAAAGAGATACTATCATAAGTTATACGACTGATACACAAACAACAAACTACAAAAATGATAGTATGATAGTTAAATACCCAAAAATAAGATGAAAATCAATAAGAAATTTTTCAGCTAATTATGAACAAAAATCGTTTCCATAATTAACCGATTTATTCAGAACGGTAATAAAAAAACAGGCAGAAGTTTTTGTTTATCCTTAAAAAATACGACTCTTGTAGAGTATTAGAAAATAACGTAGAAGCGTTTCGATATTATCTTGTTCTGAAATCTCGACAATTTCAACCACACAAGATAATAAGCAAATGTCTCCTACGCTTGTGTTCGTGTATATAAACTTACCTAGTGACAGGTGAACTATATACCTACATAAAGCGTGGGATCATTGTCTTATTATTGTGTGGTGGGCAGTCGAGAGCCTCAGAACAGTGATAGACGATGGTTCCCATGCTTCTTTTTTTAACGAACCGACCGAAGGGGACAGGGAGGATAAGGAGAGAAAAGAATGAAAAAAATTTTACTTGTTTTATTGGGATTATGTTTGTGTTTGAATATAAAAGCTCAAGTTACCACCCATATAGAACTTCGAGAGAGCGGAACCTTGTTGGACTTACTGACAGATAGTGAGATTGAAAAGACAGAAAAAATAATTATTTATGGTAACTCTTTAATTAAAGAAGATTTTTCTGTATTGAAAACAATGCTTATACAATATAATTTGGAAGTGATAGACATTGAAAATACTGCAACATCCATTATTTCGGAAAGGGCATTTGAGGGATGTTCAAATTTGAAGGAGATAAAACTTCCTAAATATTTAATAGATACAGGATGGTACGCTTTTTATGATTGCTCAAACCTTACGAATATAGATCTTCCTTTTTCTGTTAAAAAAATAAGAAACTCTTTTAGAGGATGTTCTTCATTAACATCTGTTACATTAGGTCGGCGTGTACAATCTGTAGATACACAATCATTTTTATTATGTGGGAATTTACAGGAAATACATTGTATTGGAGCTATCCCTCCTGATTGCAAACAGGAATCTTTTGAAGGACTTTATGAAACTTGTATTCTTTATGTACCGGAAGGGTGTAAGAAGAAGTATGCCTTTTCTGATGGCTGGCTCAATTTCGATAATATCCGTGAAGAATATGTAGAACCGACTTATTCTTTACAAGTTAATTTGGTCGGAGGAACTTTTGCCTGGCAGCTTTATCCTGATTATGAAGGGATAGGTGGAGCTATTGTGTCATATATTGATCCGGGAAATGATTATTTTATAGAAGTGGAAAAAAATGAAACAGTTGTTTTTCATATAGCCGAGGAGAATACTTATTTTGCTAATTGGCAGATTGAATCTATCTTTTTAAATGGTAAAGATATAACTTCACAACTGACAGAAAATAAGTTGCTTTATTTGAATATTAATCGAGACTCTAAACTGGAAATCATAATGAAGGATCAGTTGGCTACATCTAATGAAATAATTGAAGATAAATTCAATATACAAATATCAGCCCTTTCCGATGGTCTATTAATTAATAATATAACACCCGGCGAACAGATAAAGGTCTATAATCTTTTTGGCATTCAGGTCTATTCCCCAAAAACAGAGACTAGTGACTGTAAAATTCGCTTGTCCACAAATCAAATTTATTTGGTACAAATTGGAACCAAAGTTTTTAAAGTAAAGATTTGATAGCAATCTTTCCGGAAAGCAAAAGCTCTTAATCTATTTTAAATCTCATAATTTATCAGGAGTACAGAGTTACTCCTGATAAATTATTTTCCCTTCTTTACTTACTCTTCGCTTTCGCCATCTCCAACGCATGCGTTGTCACAATACATCATCTTTTATTATTTAAGACAGCTACACACCTAAAATATTCCAAGAACGCACTTTTATTATAAACATAATAATTACATTTGCAATAAAAAGAAAATATGGATATAGCAGTGACGAATCCTTTTGTCGTAGGAAGGTATATTTCTGACAAGTATTTCTGTGATCGTGAACAAGAAACGGACTTTTTGATTAAACAGATTGAGAATGGCCGCAATGTAGCTCTGATTTCTCCTCGTCGTCTAGGAAAAACAGGGCTGATAAATCACTGTTTCCGTCAGAAACAAATCAAGGAAAGTTATTATACTTTTTTTATTGATATCTATGCAACGACCTCACTAGCTGAATTTGTCTATTTATTGGGGAAATCTATTTATGATGAGCTAAAACCTTTGAAAACGTCCTGGAGCGAAAAGTTCTTTCAAATAATAAGTTCATTACGTGTTGGATTTAAACTGGATGCATTGACGGGAGAACCCGGCTTCGATATCGGATTGGGAGATATTCAGACGCCACAAATCACACTGGACGAGATTTTCAACTATTTAGAATCAGCAGACAGACCTTGTATTGTGGCGATAGACGAATTTCAGCAAATAGCCGGTTACGAAGAGAAAAATGTCGAGGCTCTGCTACGTACGAAAATTCAGCAATGCAGCCATACTATGTTTATTTTTGCCGGTAGTAAACGACATCTTATGAATAATATGTTCAATTCACCCTCAAAACCCTTCTATCAAAGTTCCATAGGTATGGGATTGAAAGCTATCCCACAAGAAACTTATATCAAATTTGCAAATCGTATGTTTGAGGAACGTGGGAAACATATTGAAAGAACAGTTACTGAGAAAGTTTATTCGATGTTTGCCGGTTATACCTGGTTCGTTCAAATGATGATGAACGAATTATTTGCTCTGACCGCTCATGGGGAATGGTGTAAAACAGATAAGATCGAAACAGCACGAAAAAATGTTATCCAAACACAAGACAGCCTTTACCGGGAAATATTAGCAAACCTGGCAACCAAGCAAAAACAGGTACTGCAAGCCATAGCCAAAGAGCGGGAAGCACAAGGGATAACATCTTCTGTCTTTATCAAAAAATACAATTTGCCTTCTGCCAGTTCCGTACAAGCGGCAGTCAAAGGACTGATAGAGAAAGACCTTATCACGCAAACAGATGGCGTTTATCGGGTATACGACTATTTTTTTGCCGATTGGTTGGCTACAGAATATTAAGGAACGCAGATGATTTCAAACATTCTACGTTCCCTAATAGCCAGCCTTTCCTTACTTCTTTGTCTTCGCCACCTCCAGCGCATGCGTTGTCACATAATATTTGGCGATCATATTCGGCACTTCCCAGTTCGGTAACTTCCCGTCCTGCAAATATTGCAGATAATTTTCCATTACCTGTCCGAAATGAGCTTCATGCCCGACCCTGTATTTTGCCGGAATCTGAACCTGCCATACATTATCTGAAATCTTATTTAAAGCAACTCCCGGATATTTATCAGCAACGGTAGACATGGCATCTGCCAGATCCTTTTCATAAGTAGCCAGGTCAATCCCCTTAACAGCCTCTACAAATAATTCCGGTTTATACCCCTGCTCCTGTCCCTGACGAATCACCAGGTCGGCTTTGCTTCCTTTCATAACAGAAAAATGCGTATCGCCGCCACCTTCCGGAAAGGTATAATTCCAGATAACGGAAACTTTGGCTGTCACCCCTTTGATCTTATAGACGATATCACCATTACAATACACTTTCAGCGTATCGTTTACGACATCTTTTTTCAGGAAATCGGGATAAGCATCTGTGCCCGTCACCTGCTTAAACTCTTCCGGACTGATCGAAGTCGTCCAACGGTTCGCATCGACCAATTCTATATCTTTTTTATAATCGATAATCTGTTCCGGAAAAGCTTCCCACTGAACGAGATCCACCAGATGGGTCGTCACATCCACGATACCTTCCCCCTGCTGAGTTACATCAAAATACCACACCGGACGGGTCAGTGGTTTGTTATCTACCAGTTTAAATAAATGATGTACACTTTCCTTCACAATAGCCGGTTCCTCTGGAGAGCCTTTCAACTGTTCGCCATATATCGCGGGGATTGTTGAAAGTTCACGCTGCAACATCGTTGTGATCTCATTCCTTTCAGTCATAATGTCATACAACAGAATATTCTTCTGCTTTGCAATATCAAAACACTCTTCCAGCAGTTGGAAATTCTGACTGTTGATCGCCATCGGCTTGTCAGAAAGAACATGGATGCCGGCTTCCAGGATTTTCTTTATATATTCGGTCTTTTTGCCATTATTTCCGGCCTGGACCATCACATTCCCTTTCTTTTCGGATAGCATTTTCTCCAGATAATCCGGCCCTGTATAAACAACCTCATTCCACGCTGTCGGATTCTCTGCACGTGTATTAAATCCTTCGATACGCTTTAGATGTTCATTCACATCGAAGCCGGTGGGGGCGTACACAAAAACATCTTTAGAAACCTGCGGATAAGACACCTTCTGTACCAATGCCGCATGAAAATGACCGGGATCGAGCGTTATAAGCTTTACCTCTCCCGGAGCACCGGTAAAACTTTCAGCCTGCTCTTTTTTAGAGGAACAGGAAGTTCCTAATAAAAGTGTAGCCATGGTAAAAACTAGATAGTTTTTCATTTTATAAATGATTTAATTGATAATAGTCTCTTCTTTACATATAAATTAGGACATAATCCCTCCTATGGCACAAAGATAAAAATATATCGTTTTAACAACTGCCGTATTGTCATTATTTCTGACAGCAAAAACAATTCAGAACTGTTCATTGTTACTTTGGCATACGTTTTGTATACTAATTGGTGCAACTCGACAAGAGAAAAAGCAAAGACGAAAAATAATAACAATTAAAATATTATCAAATTATGGGAAAAATTATTGGAATCGACTTAGGAACAACCAACTCATGTGTTGCCGTACTGGAAGGTAACGAACCGGTTGTTATTGCAAACAGCGAAGGTAAAAGAACAACTCCTTCAATCGTTGCATTCGTTGAAGGCGGCGAACGTAAAGTTGGTGATCCCGCAAAACGTCAGGCTATCACCAATCCGGAAAAGACTATATTCTCTATCAAACGTTTCATGGGTGAAACATACGACCAGGTTCAGAAAGAAATCAATCGCGTACCTTATAAAGTTGTACGTGGCGATAACAACACTCCGCGTGTGGATATCGAAGGCCGTCTGTACACCCCGCAGGAAATTTCAGCTATGGTTCTTCAGAAAATGAAGAAAACTGCTGAAGATTATTTAGGTCAGGAAGTAACAGATGCCGTTATCACTGTCCCGGCTTACTTTAGCGATGCTCAGCGTCAGGCAACAAAAGAAGCTGGTGAAATTGCAGGTTTGAATGTTCGCCGTATCGTAAACGAACCGACTGCCGCTTCTTTGGCTTACGGCCTTGACAAGACCAGCAAAGATATGAAGATCGCTGTATTCGACCTTGGTGGTGGTACATTCGATATTTCAATCCTTGAACTGGGCGACGGTGTATTCGAAGTAAAATCAACAAACGGTGATACACACCTGGGTGGTGATGACTTCGACCATGTGATTATCGACTGGTTGGCAGAAGAATTCCTGCGTGAAGAAGGTGTCGACCTGCGTAAAGACCCGATGGCTTTACAACGTTTGAAAGAAGCTGCTGAAAAAGCGAAGATCGAACTGTCAAGCACAACAAGTACAGAGATCAATCTGCCGTATATCATGCCGGTTAACGGTATTCCAAAGCACTTGGTAAAAACATTGACACGTGCTAAATTCGAACAACTGGCAGACAGTCTGATCCAGGCTTGTATCGAACCGTGTCGTCAGTCATTGAAAGATGCAGGTTTGAGTACTTCCGATATCGACGAAGTAATCCTGGTAGGTGGTTCTACACGTATCCCGGCTGTACAGGCTATCGTTGAAAAATTCTTCGGTAAAGCTCCGTCCAAAGGTGTTAACCCGGATGAAGTAGTAGCCGTAGGTGCTGCCATTCAGGGTGGTGTATTAACAGGTGAAGTAAAAGACGTATTGTTGCTGGATGTTACCCCGCTGTCTCTGGGTATCGAAACAATGGGTGGTGTAATGACCAAGTTGATCGAAGCTAACACAACTATCCCGACTAAGAAATCGGAAACATTTACAACAGCTGTCGACAACCAGCCGTCTGTAGAAATCCACATCCTGCAGGGTGAACGTTCTTTGGCAAAAGATAATAAGTCTATCGGCCGTTTCCATCTGGATGGAATCCCTGCTGCACAGCGTGGCGTACCTCAGATCGAAGTAACATTCGATATCGATGCCAACGGTATCCTGAATGTATCTGCAAAAGATAAAGGAACCGGTAAAGTACAGAGTATCCGTATCGAAGCATCCAGTGGTTTGAGCGATGACGAAGTAAAACGGATGAAAGATGAAGCTGCAGCCAACGCTGAAGCTGATAAGAAAGAAAAAGAACGTATCGACAAGCTGAACCAGGCTGACAGTATGATCTTCCAGACTGAAAAACAGCTGAAAGACCTGGGTGACAAACTTCCGGCAGACAAGAAAGCTCAGATCGAAGCTGCATTGAACAAGCTGAAAGAGGCTCACAAAGCTCAGGATATTGCCGGTATCGATGCCGCTATGACAGAACTGAACACCGTATTCCAGGCTGCAAGCCAGGAAATGTATAATGCTCAGAACGCTCAGGGTGGTGCACAGCCGGGGCCTGACTTCGGACAGCAGCAGGCAAATAACAACGCCGGCGGAAACAAAGACGGCGGTGTTACAGATGTTGACTTTGAAGAAGTTAAATAATTAAATTACATTTTCCACATAAGATGAAAGCGATTGTCGGATGCAAATCCGGCAGTCGCTTTTTTTTATTCTGCTTGCGTCCTAAATAAATAGACAAAGAACCATTGAGATTCAAATAGTCTTTCATATATTTGCGGTTATCAAGCAAATGTATGCAGCAACCTTTTTTTCAACATATTATTAAAATTGCGTGGATATTATTACTAATAATTACCACATCATGTAGTAAAGATCGCCAGAAAGAAAAACACAGAATTTTGGTAATTGAATCTTTTGAGCCCGAATATACAGGCTATGAAGGAAGAAAAGAAAAAATACATCAGGAATTTAAGAAACACAACATAGATGCTAACCTGAAAACATTCTACCTGGATTGCGATTCTTATCTGGATGCAGAAGAAAAAAACAGAATGTACGAATTTCTCGATACGATCTCTTTTTGGAACCCCGAACTTATCCTGGTTTACGACGATCAGGCAGCTTATTCGATAATGGCTTGCAAACATCGTCTCGTCAAGGAAATCCCGGTCGTTTTCGACGGCGTCAATTTTCCCAACTGGGAACTATTAAAACAGTACCCCAATATTACAGGTTTTTGGGATAAGCCGGAGTATATGAAAACTGTTCAATTAGGGGAAATAATATTCGGCCCTATGTACTTCAATATATGGACAGACAATACATTTCTCGGAAGGAAAACGACAAAAATTTTTTTAGATGATGCGAAAAATGCGGGCATAGAAAGAGTAAACGAAAAACTCTTTACCATTGACAGAGATGGAGCCTATTCATTTACATTGGATAGTATCACAACAATAAAAGATAAAAGCCGGATACTCAAAAAACCATCGAAAACCAAATTCAGATTAATTGATGCCCGCGAATCCACTTCCAGCGGTTTGTTATGGTCACTTTCAGGGCTAGCCCGCTATACTGTGTTTGTACAAAGCAAAAGAGATTTTGCATCCAAACGACTGGGCCTATTCGCTAATGGTCCCACACTATCTGTTGTCAATGAAGGGTTCGGTCTGAAAGAAGGGATCCTCGGTGGCTATTTAACATCTCCTGAAACACAAATATGCCAATCCGTAAATCTGGCAACAGAAATTCTACAAGGTAAAAAGGTAGAAGATATCCCCATCACCCCCAGTCCCAAAGAATACCTGTTAGACTGGACTGAAATAGAACGCTGGAATATATCCAAAAGCAGTATTCCAGGTTCCTTTCATATCATAAAAATGCCTTTTTACGAACGATATAAGCTACAGATCATAATTATAGGTATCCTGACAGGTATTGCCATTATTCTTATCATATCCTATCTGATATATCTCTATTTACGGGAAAACCGGAATAAACAGATCGCCCAGGAAAATCTGAAGAAAGGAGAACGCTTTTTATCATTGGCACTTACCGGAGGCAAAGTATATGCTTTTCAGTTCAGAGAAAACATGTTCTCTTTCGATAAAGAATTCCATATAGATGCCGGAATAGAAGAAAAAATGCTCCCCACAGACGAATTCAAAGCTTGTGTCCATCCTGCCAATCTGGAAAATTTTAATAACGACGTTATAAACGCACGGCAAGGAAAAATACAAAAGAACATTTCACAGATACGCTGTAACTTTGGCGGGAAGGGTTATCAATGGTGGGAATTCCGCTATACATACAATCTGGAAGAGGATATCTTCAACGGACTTTGCCTGAACATACAACAAAGTAAAGAAGCAGAGCAGGAACTGATCAATGCCCGGCAGAAAGCGGAAGAATCGGATAAGATGAAATCTGCTTTCCTTGCGAATATGAGCCATGAGATACGTACACCTTTAAATGCAATCGTCGGTTTTTCCAACATAATAGCAGAGGAGGAAGAGGTTGAACTGTCTACGGAAGAACGGAAAGAGTTTTTAGGCCTGATCAATTCCAACTCCGAGTTACTGCTGAAATTGATCAATGATATTCTGGATCTGTCACGTATCGAATCGGGTAAAATGGACTTTTCGTTCAAGTCTTGCAATTTAACCGATCTGATGAAAAACATCTATCTTACTCACCAGGTACTAATGCCGGCGGAGGTTAAGTTACAAATAGATATTCCGGAAAAACCGATTGTGATAGAAACAGATGCCCTCCGATTGACGCAGGTCATTACAAACTTTATCAACAATGCATCCAAGTTCACACACGAGGGTTACATCAGAATTGGTTACACATACGACATCACGGAAGAAACAGTTGATATTTACGTAAAAGATACGGGGATAGGAATACCTAAAGAAAAACAACAAGCCGTATTCGAACGCTTTAATAAACTGGATGAATTTGCCCAGGGGACAGGATTGGGACTGGCAATCTGCCAGGTCATCATCAAACGTTTCGGAGGAGAAATAAGGCTTCAGTCTGAAAAAGGAAAAGGCAGTTGCTTTACAATAGCCCTGCCTTTATAAATTTGATTCAGAAAAAACAATAATTATTCTATCGAGAAAGTATCGGCATCTTTCCACGCCGGGAACTTTGCACGCAGCTCCTCCAGGTCTCCCTTGTTCAAGGTACAGGTACGGGTTATCTCTTCCCGTTTACCGGCATCCGCCAATTTCTTTCCTTTCGGAGAAAAGGTCATTGAGTCACCACGGTAAGTAAACCCTTTTCCATCGATCCCCACCCGGTTAACCCCACAAACATAAGCCATATTCTCAATAGCACGGGCAGGAAGTAATGCCTTCCATACCTTCTTACGTGCCTCCGGCCAGTTGGCTACATATATTAGTAAGTCATATTCATTATTCCGGTTACGGCTCCAGACAGGAAAGCGAAGATCATAACATACCTGTAAGCAGATATTCCAATCTTTATAGCTGATGATCGTACGCTTATCCCCGGCAGTAAAATGCTTATCTTCAGCAGCCATACGGAATAAATGACGTTTGTCATAATAATACTCGTCCCCTTCGGGAGTGATAAAAAAGGCACGGTTGAAGTAGCTTCCATTGTCTTTCACAATAAAGCTACCCACAACAGCAAGGTTATATTTACTAGCCCAGCCTTTTATAGCCGGAACAGTTGGCCCGTCCATCGTATCAGCCAACCTTTCCACCTCCATGGAAAAACCGGTCGTAAATGTTTCCGGTAACACGGCAATATCCGTTTTTCCACTCACACGACGGAGTAATTCTCCGTAATAACCAAGATTCTCATCCCTGTCTTCCCAAATGATATGGGACTGGATCATACTGATACGTAAACTGTCTGCCATAATAGTAAATTAAACTTGTACGAAATTTTCCGGGTGACAAGCTGTCACATCTCTGTAATATTCACGGATTGTATGAATATCCTTTTCTGCGTCACCAGTCGGATAGAACAATCCTTTAATACCAGCTTCCTTCTTTGCATAATCGAAATAAGCGATCATGATAGGAACCTGTGCTTTCTGTGCTATATAATAAAAACCTTTTTTCCACTCTTCTGCCCTTTTCCGTGTGCCTTCCGGTGTTATAGCCAGTTGAAATATCTTACGTTTATTAAAAACCTCAACCATCTGGTCGGTCACAGAAGTATGTTTCTGCCGGTCGACCGGTACACCACCCAACCACGAAAAGAATAAATTAAAGGGGAAAAAGAACCAGTCCTTTTTGATCAGGAAACTGGCGTTACGCCCTAATGCCGTATAAAGTAACTTTCCGACAATAAAATCCCAATTGCTGGTATGCGGGGCAACGCATATCACACATTTAGGCACATCTTCGCACATTGGACCCACTTTCCATCCGGCCATGCGAAGAAGTGCCTTACTAATAGCTTTCTTCATTATTTACTTTTCTTTGCTTAGCTCTCCTATTTCGTTTGCGATAGCATTTACTTCCGTCTGCAAATCCACACGCAACTTACGATAATACTCTTTCACCAGCGTTTTGTTGTCTTTGCCATCCGGGCTACCGGCACGGCGGATAAACTCATCCTGCATATCCAATATTCTAGTCAACAGAACATCAGCTTTTTCCTCCTCTACACCAGGAATAAATAGCCTACAAACCAATACTTCAGAAAATAGTTCACCTGCTACATAGCCGATTTCTTTCTTTAAAATTCTTCTCTTAGCCATAATTTTCAAATTAAATTATCTACAAATCTACAAAATCCTTTATTAAATAACTCATACCGCGGGAAAAAAGATAAAAATAATGTATCTTTGCAGCTTCAAATTCTCTGATTATAAACAAAATCGTTTATGGATACAAAGACAACAACGCCAGAATATCTCTTTGAAAGCAGTTGGGAAGTCTGTAATAAAGTGGGAGGAATTTACACTGTGCTGTCTACAAAAGCGCATACTCTGCAACAGATGTTCAATGATAAAGTTATTTTTATCGGACCTGATGTGTGGGGCCCCGCAAATGCTCCGGACTTTATCGAAGATGATACTCTGTTTGCTGATTGGAAAAAACATGCGAGAACCACTGATAAGCTAAAAATGAAAGTCGGACGCTGGAACGTGCCAGGTACACCTCCGGTCGTTTTGGTCGACTTCAAGCCTTTCTTCAGTGAGAGAGACGCTTTTTTCTACTCCATGTGGGAAAATTTCCGGGTAGATTCGATGCACGCTTACGGTGACTATGACGAATCCTGTATTTTTGCCTATGCCGTAGGAAAAGTGATAGAAAGTTTCTACAACTTCTATAATCTCTCCGACAAAAAAGTAACAGCTTTATTCAATGAATGGATGCTGGGTATGGGAGCACTTTACATTCAAAAGCAACTTCCTGCCATTGCTACGCTGTTCACTACACATGCTACTTCCATCGGGCGTTCCATTGCCGGTAATAACAAGGCTTTATATGCTTATATGGACGGATACAACGGCGACCAGATGGCAAAAGAACTGAACATGGAAGCCAAACACTCGCTCGAGAAACAGGCTGCACACCATGTCGACTGCTTCACGACGGTCAGTGATATCACAGCCAGGGAGTGTAAACAATTACTGGATAAAGCACCGGATATTGTTACTCCGAACGGCTTCGAACCGAATTTTGTTCCCGAAGGAAAAGAATATATAAAGAAACGTGCGGAAGCCCGCAAAACATTGATCAATGTAGCTGAAAAACTCCTGGGATGTTCCATCTCTCCGGATGCATTACTGGTATCGACCAGCGGACGTTACGAATACCGCAACAAAGGGATCGATGTTTTCATCGAGGCCATGAACCGCGTGCGCAACTCAGGAGAATTACAGCGCGAAGTCGTTGCGTTCCTGATGGTCCCTGCCTGGGTCCGTGATGCACGTGCCGATCTGAAAGAGGTCATTGAAAAGAATATTCCGACGACCTCTCCCATGCAAATGCCTTTTATTACCCACTGGCTGAACCTGATGGATCAGGACAAGGTATTAAATTATATCTCACATGCAGGATTTACAAACCAGGCTTCCGAGAAGCTCAAAATCATATTTGTTCCCTGCTATCTGGACGGACGCGACGGTATCTTCAATAAACCCTATTACGATCTGCTGATCGGTATGGATGTTACCGTATATCCGTCTTACTACGAACCCTGGGGATACACACCACTGGAAAGTGTTGCTTTTGGCATACCGACAGTAACTACCAACCTGGCCGGATTCGGCTTATGGGCGGAAAAAAGTGTATCCGGCAAAAACATCAGTGAAGGAGTTGCCGTTATCGAACGGACAGACTTCAATTATTTCGATGTTGCCGACGCTATCACGACTTCAATTCTCTCGCTCGTCAAGAAAGATGAAAAGGAAGTTGAAGAAATACGCAAACGCTGTTTCAAACTGGCAAAGCAGGCTGAATGGAGCAAATTTATCGTATTTTACCAAAAGGCTTTCAGCGATGCACTAGCAGCTGCGGCCAAAAGAAATGGTTAAATTTGGCTCATAATTAGCGAGATAATCCTATCTTTGCCACAGTTTTTTACATCTTATTTTAAGTTGAATCATTTTAAATCTCACAATAATGAAAATCAAAGCGAATAACGCAAACAGTCCGATCTGGAAGGACGTTTATTCACATTCGATGCTTCCTGAAGTATTGCAACCCTTACACGAAATGGCGACAAACCTGTGGTGGGTATGGAATCATGAAGGAGCTAAATTATTTGGAAAAATCGACAAAGACCTTTGGGTATCTACAGAAGGTAACCCGGTGCTTTTGCTCCAAAGCTTATCTTACAAACGCATTGAAGAAATCCAGGCTGACAAAGTATTGATGGCCGAAATACAGGAAGTTTACGCTGGCTTCAGGGAATATGTAGATACTAAACCTGATGCAACGAAACCTTCTGTTGCTTATTTCAGTATGGAATACGGACTTACCAACGTACTGAAAATCTACTCCGGTGGTCTGGGCGTACTGGCTGGTGATTATCTGAAAGAAGCCAGTGACAGTAATATCGACCTGACAGCTGTCGGATTCCTGTATCGCTACGGATATTTCACACAATCCCTGTCTATGGACGGACAGCAGATTGCGAACTACGAACCACAGAATTTCAATTCATTACCTCTTTCTCAGGTTACACAGTCTAACGGCGAACCGATGGTTTTGGAAGTTCCTTACCCCGGCAGAACCGTATATGCTCACATCTGGAAAGTAAGCGTAGGCCGTGTGCCTTTGTATCTGATGGATACAGATATTCCTCAGAACAGCGAATGGGACCGCTCGATCACTCACCAGCTATATGGTGGCGACTGGGAAAACCGTATGAAACAGGAATATCTGCTAGGTATCGGTGGTATCCTGATGTTGAATAAATTGGGGATCAAAAAGCAGATCTACCATTGCAATGAAGGTCATGCTGCATTGATCAATGCTCAACGTTTAGTTGACTATATTCAGAACGACAGACTTACTTTCAACCAGGCGTTGGAGGTTGTGCGTGCTTCTGCTCTTTATACAGTACATACGCCGGTTCCTGCCGGACACGACTATTTCGATGAAGGCCTGTTCGGTCGTTATATGGGTGAATTCCCTGGTAAGCTGGGTATCAGCTGGCAGGAATTTATCGATATGGGACGCGAAAATCCGGGTTCCAACGAAAAGTTCTCCATGAGCGTATTTGCTTTGAACACTTGCCAGGAAGCAAACGGTGTAAGCTGGTTGCACGGTAAAGTATCACAGAAGATGTTCGCTCCGGTATGGAAAGGTTATTTCCCTGATGAACTTCACGTTAGCTGGGTTACCAATGGTGTACACATGCCGACATGGGCTTCTACGGAATGGAAACGTTTCTTCTACGAACATTTCGACAAGAAGTTCTTCACCGACCAGTCGAACAAAAAATACTGGGAAGCTATCCAGAATGTCAACGACGATGATATTTGGGATCTTCGCAAGACATTAAAGAAAAAGCTGATCGAATATATCAAAGTTCAGTACAAACAGAACTGGTTGAAAAACCAGGGCGATCCTTCAAAGGTTGTTTCCGTACTTGAAAAGATCAACCCGAACGCACTGTTGATCGGTTTCGGGCGCCGTTTCGCGACTTACAAACGTGCTCACCTGCTGTTTACCGACCTCGACCGTCTGGCTAAGATCGTAAACAATGAAAAATATCCGATCCAGTTCGTATTTACAGGTAAAGCTCACCCGGCTGACGGTGGTGGACAGGGATTAATCAAACACATCGTTGAAATCTCACGCCGTCCGGAATTCCTGGGTAAGATCATCTTCCTCGAAAACTATGACATGCGCCTGGCTCGTCACCTGATTGCCGGTGTCGATGTTTGGTTGAACACTCCGACACGTCCGCTGGAAGCTTCCGGTACATCTGGTGAAAAAGCTGAAATGAATGGTGTACTAAACTTCTCCGTACTCGACGGATGGTGGTACGAAGGTTACAAAGAAGGTGCTGGTTGGGCATTGACCGACAAGCGTACTTATGAAAACCAACAGTACCAAGATCAATTGGACGCTGCAACAATCTACCATATCCTGGAAACAGAACTTATCCCGACTTATTATGCTAAGAACAGCAAGGGATATTCTCCTGAATGGATCCAGTATATCAAAAATTCCATGTCACAGATCGCTCCCGACTATACAATGAAACGTATGTTGGACGATTATATCAATCGTTTCTATAACAAGCTGGCTACTCGTTCCGCTCATTTACGTGAAGATAACTTTGCAGAAGCAAAAGAGATCGCAGCCTGGAAAGAAGAAGTGGCAGAACATTGGGATAGCTTCCAGGTTGAATCATTCACCTGTAGCAAAGACCTGGCTATCGACGGACCGGTTGTTGGTAAAGAATACTCTTTCAACCTTGTGATCGACCGTAAAGATCTTCAGGGAATGTTAGGAGCCGAAGTGGTTGTTACCAAAGAAAATTCTGAAAACCATCAACTCGAATTACTTTACACTAAACCGTTCGAATTGAAGAAAGAAGAAGGTTCTAAACTGTTCTTCGAACTGAAAACGACTTCAAGCGAAGCTGGTGTTCATAAGATGGGCTTCCGTGTTTACCCTGTAAACAAAGAATTGCCTCACCGCATGGACTTCGCATATGTTCGCTGGATTCAGTTATAAAAAGAATTCCATATAAACTAAGTAAAAAAAGGATGCTCTCCCCGGAAAGCATCCTTTTTTTATTCGATTGCTAATATCCGGGATTCTGTGTCAGATTGCCATTCAATAATAAAATATTCTCCGGAATCGGGAAAACGGTCGTATAACCGCTGCTTTCATCCGGCAACTGCGGACGGCTGCTATAGGCACGTGTAAACAGTCCGAAACGAACCAGATCCTGTCTCCTCCACCCTTCCCAGGCAAATTCCATTTGCCGTTCCGCCAGAAGATTCTCCAATGTGGCCTGCCTGTCAGCCATACCGACACGGGAACGTACCTGATTCAGTTCTGCATCCCCGTTCTCTCCGTTCCTAACCTTGGCCTCACTCTTCATCAAGAGGACATCTGCATAACGGAACAACACAATATCATTATCCGACAATTTTCCGTCTTTAGTCGCCGTTTTATCTATCGCATATTTCTTCATGCGGGCACCGGCCACTTTTTCATACGGTTTGCCGGTAATATCCACATCCACCAGCCAGGGCAGATACTCCAGCACCTCTCCGGTATCGAGCCGGACAGTATCTCCATTCAGATCGAGTACGACACCGGCAAAATAACATTTACTGAAACGGGCATCGACCTCTTCCGTATCATAGCCAAAAGTCCGGAGTACTTCCTGAGTGGCAGAAGAGCCGTTTTCTCCGGATAACCCATATGCTTTCGCATGATTATAGTGACGGGAACGAAACAGGTATTGCATCTGATTCGTATAAAAGTTCTTATCCATCGGAACAGTAAAGATATTTTCCACCGATGTTTCGTTGAATACTGAAAAATTCTCTTCATAAGTAGGTGTAAGCCGATAACCCGATGCGGTAATGGAATCACAATAAGCCATTACCGTCTGCCAGGCATTCAAACGCTGCCCGCCCACCTCAAAAAACAGGTTCCTGCCGTCCGGACGACTACCGCTGGTCCAGTTATTATTCGTATAAATCTCAGCATTCAAAGCTAATTTAGCCAACAGGAAATAAGCTACCGGACGAGTCATACGACCATAATAGTCACCGAACTGGTTGCTACGTTCCGGACTCAATAAGGGAGTTGTCTCCTGCAATTCTTTCACAACAAATTCAAAAACCTCCTGACGCGTACTCTGTTTGACCTCTTTCATCGGTGTAGAAGATGACAGCACAAGAGGAACACGTCCGAACATATCCACCAGATAATAATAATACATCGCCCGGAAAGCCCGTACCTCAGCCATATAAGGCGGAATATATTTATTTCCGGTCTGTTTATAAAATTCGTCCAGACGCTCCAGCGACTTATTACTCAATACTATCACCTTATACAAATACTCCCACGTGGCCCGTATCGCATCGCTGCTCACCCCCCATTTATGCAGGAAAAGACCTTGCCAGAAACCACCGTCATACCAGTCACCGCCACGTGTAGGCAGAATAGCCTCATCGGTAGTGAATGTATTCAGATCGTATATTCCCCGGTATGTCCCTTGTAATCCCTGACTATCGCTATAGCCTCCCACATAATTATAAAGCGTAGCAACCGTATTCAGATAAACAGCAGTCGCACTATCATACGCATCTTCTTCCGATATCTGATCCCTCGGATTCTCTTCCAGAAACTTACTGCAGGAAAGCAAAGCAAAGCTATATAATATACAGAAAAGCAAAACAAACTTCTTCATCGCCATAAACTATTAAAATTGAAAACTCAAACCGACCGTATAAGAGCGGTAAACCGGATAGTTCCGTTTATCGTCTATTCCCAGCGTATTATTTACAATATAACTATTGATCATCGGCGTCAAACCGGAATAACCGGTGATCGTCGCCAGGTTGTTGACAGAACAGGACAAACGCAGATTCTGTACATATTTTCTCCATTTACCCAAAGGCACATTCCAACCGACAGTCAGGTAATCGAAATTGATATAATCCCCTTTCTCCAGCCAGTAATCTGTAGCTGTCTGATCCTTGATATTTTGTTTAGGAGCCCCTTGCATAACGTTGTAATCAGGGAAACTCCCCATATTCATATAAGTAAGAGAAGTTCCGTTATAGATCTTATGGCCGAATGCTCCGTTTATCTGTAAAGAGATATCAAACTGTTTGTAACGGAAACTGATATTCGATCCCAGCATTGTCTTTGGTGTTGCCTGTCCGGCGATGTAACGGTCTTCGCCATCTTCCAGGTTCACGCCGTTACCATTCAGGTCAGCAATCTCATACTGGTAACTCCCGTCTTCACGCTGCGTCAACCCGGTACAATGAGGAAGATAAAAGACACCTAACGGTTGTCCGACCACCTGGTAAACAATGTGGTTATATCCGCCATGAAAACCGGCGCCGTTCAGGTCCGAAATACTGGTATATTCAGGAGCCGACATATATTCACCGTTGTACATACCACTCAGCGATAATAGTTTATTCTGCTGGAACGTCACATTCACATTGACACTCAGCTCCATATCTTTCGTCTGCAACGGAGTAACCCCGAAGCCCAACTCTACACCGCTGTTCCGCATAGAACCCAGGTTTGCCAACAACTTATTATAAGCAAAAGGAGGAACACTCACATCATAAAGATAAAGCATATCGCTGGTTTTCGAATTATAATAATCGATCGTCATCAACAGGCGGTTACGGAAAAAACCGACATCTATACCGGCATTCACGGTACGTTTTACCTCCCACTTCAGATCGGGATTGGCATTCCGTATCACACCCATCGTTACCGTCGGGCTTCCTCCCACCGATACAACGCCATTAGGCTTAACCAACTGCAGGGAATTATAGCTGTCTATTGCATCCTGATTACCGGACAAACCATAACCGGCACGTAATTTCAGATTGTTCAGGAAAGTGAACTGTTTCATAAAATCCTCTTCCGTTATCACCCAGGCGGCCGAAACCGAAGGAAAGAACCCCCATTTATTATTCTTACCGACTTTCGAAGAAGCATCCGCACGGGCATTGACCGTTGCGACATATTTGCCGGCATACACATAATTCACACGCCCCAGAAAAGAACTCAAACGGGGATCTTCATAATAAGAGTTCGTTCCTTCCCAAAGCCGTACGGCACCGGCCTGCAAATTATTATACCCAAACTTATCCGTAGAAAAATTGGTGACCGTTGTATAAAATCCGGTCAATATATTCTTCTGTGCCTCTGCCAAACCCAGCGCATCCAGATGATGCTCACCCCAATCGTTGGAATAACTCAGCATCAGATTCCCCAACAGGTCTTCCATCTTCCTCTCCCCTTTATAGGCTTGTCCGTGTGCCCATACCGTTGTCGGCAGATATTGGGAGTTATCTATTATATTATATGTATAAGAACCGAAGGCGGAAAACTTCAATTGCTTGCTCAGCTTCAGTGTAAACTTGAGATGCGTATTAAAATGAGCATTCGAGTCGTCATCTTTTACTTCCAGCCAGGCAAGCGGATTAGTGATCTGGCTGGCATTGGTTACCCCATTCCACGCTCCGGTCTGTTCATCCCGGTGATTCGGGAATGTCGGGTTGAAAGCCGCAGCCGAATAAAAAGTCTTCTGGATATCGTTCAGATAACGATTCTTTTGAAGGGAACCGAAAACACCCAGATCGATCTTCAACCGGTCGTTGAACGCACGCTGGGCAATATCCAGCTTGACTGTAAAATTCTGCAAATCATTGGTCCGCACTACCCCATCCCGGTCCATAACCCCGAGGGAGGCACGATAATTGGACGTTTCAGAACCTCCCCCCAAAGCGATATGGTGGTTCTGCACAATCCCGGTCCGGGTTATTTCTTCCGAAAAATTCGTATTGAAGCCCAGATCCAGTATTTCGATATTACGGTCTGCCGCCACTGCCCGGAAGTCATCTCCCGACAACATCTTCATATTCTTGTAGACCGCCTCGACCCCGAAACTGCCATCGTAACTGATACTGAACGCACCGCCTTTTCCTTTCTTCGTAGCGACTTCGATAACTCCCGAAGCACCACGAGAACCGTATTGAGCCGTCTCGGAAGCATCTTTCAGGATGGTAAAGCTTTCGATATCCGCCGGATAGATAGAACTAAGCGTATTCAGATCGGAAGAAACACCGTCGATAATAACCAACGGATCGTTCCCCCCTGTCAGGGAGGTTGTTCCCCGAACCCGGACAGAACTCAACGCTGCCGCCCTGTTCGCCCCGGTAGAAATACTGACACCCGCCGCCTGCCCGCTCAAGGCATTCAGCGAACTGGATACATATCCCTTGTTCATACGTTTCTCGGAAACTTTATCGACAGAACCGGAAATGGTCTGCTGCCTGCCGGTAGCATATCCGACAGCGATCTCATCATCCAGTCTCACAGTATCAGGAACGACCGTTCTGAATGTATCCGGCAATAACGGTGCTACCTGTGCCTGCCCATCCAGTCCGGAAACAAATAATAAGATGACAGGATATATCATTAAACAAGAATGAAATAACTTAATCATATGCACACAGATTTAAGATTAGTAAACCCCTTTTTAATAAAACTACTGATCAATAGCGATTGTTCATGCTACCGGTAATGTTTTTTAAGAAATCCGTTCTCCCCCTATTTAGCGATAATTAATAATCCGGAGAATTAAATTATTTACGGAAATATTTCTTTATTCAGCAATACATTGTACCTTTGTCCTCGATAAAAACAGGAAGTATTTTTATAAGTAATAACATATAAAACTTATTATTATGTCTAAAGTAACAGTTGTTGGCGCCGGTAATGTAGGTGCTACTTGCGCAAATGTTCTTGCCTTCAATGAAGTGGCAGACGAAGTTGTAATGCTTGATGTAAAGGAAGGTGTTTCCGAAGGTAAAGCAATGGATATGATGCAGACAGCTCAGCTGCTGGGTTTCGATACAACAGTTGTAGGTTGCACTAACGACTATGCTCAAACTGCAAATTCTGATGTTGTAGTTATCACTTCAGGTATTCCCCGTAAACCGGGTATGACTCGTGAAGAGTTGATCGGTGTTAACGCTGGTATCGTTAAAAGTGTAGCTCAGAACATCCTGAAATATTCTCCGAATGCAATTATCGTAGTTATCTCTAACCCGATGGATACAATGACTTACCTGTCATTGAAATCTCTGGGTCTGCCGAAAAACCGTATCATCGGTATGGGTGGTGCATTGGATAGCTCACGCTTCAAATATTTCTTGTCTCAGGCTTTGGGATGCAACGCTAACGAAGTAGAAGGTATGGTAATCGGTGGTCACGGTGATACAACAATGATTCCGTTGGCTCGTCTGGCTACTTACAAAGGTATCCCTGTTAGCAAATTGTTAAGTGCTGACAAACTGCAGGAAGTGGTTGCTTCTACTATGGTAGGTGGTGCTACACTGACTAAACTGCTGGGTACTTCTGCATGGTATGCACCGGGTGCAGCAGGAGCTTATGTAGTTGAATCTATCATCCACAACCAGGGTAAGATGGTTCCTTGTTCAGTTTATCTGGAAGGAGAATACGGCGAATCAGATCTTTGCATCGGTGTTCCTGTTATCCTTGGCAAGAACGGTATCGAAAAGATCGTTGAATTGGAACTGACAGCTGAAGAAAAAGAATTGTTCGCTAAGAGCGCTGCAGCTGTTAAGAAAACAAACGAAGCATTGAAAGAAGTAGGTGCTTTATAATCAGTAAACAAACTCGATTGATTATATCTTAAGAGGATAGCTCCACGGAGTTATCCTCTTTTTATTTTTATCATTAACTTTACACAAAAAAGAATCATGATACGCCCGATGACATTGAACGATGTGAGTGAGATAACCTACATCTATGCCCACTACGTAAACAATACCGTTGTGACTTTCGACACAAAAGTCCCGTCTGAAACAGAGATGCGCGAACGCCTGCTGCCTATTATCGGGAACTGTCCTGCCTGGGTTTGTGTGGAAGAAGGTAAAATAGCAGGCTATTGTTACGCCCATGAATGGAAAACGAAGAAAGCCTACAGCAGCACCGCAGAAACGACCATTTACCTGCATCCGGAGCATCTCAGGAAAGGATACGGAAGAATATTAATGGAACAACTGATCGAAGACTGCCGCAAACGCTCCTACCATGCACTGATCGCCTGTATCACTATCCCCAACGAGCCGAGTGTGAAACTCCATGAGAGACTGGACTTCAAACAGGTATCCCACTTTCATGAGGTTGGACGGAAATTCAACCGATGGCTGGACGTTGCCGATTATGAACTAATTCTTGAATGACCCAGTATAAAATTAAATTCTCCATATCTTGTAAGAAATTACCTGCTTCAACGACTATATAGTACAGTTCAATAAAAAACATTCAGTATGAAACAGTCGCATGAAGATTTCCTCAGGATACTGTCCGACTACCAGGGTATCATCCACAAGGTAAATCTACATCGATAAAAGCATCGCTTACCAAAAGAAATATGATACCTCCATCAGTATCGGACTAACTCTTTTTATCGTAGGAATCTTTATCATACAGAATTATATCCTACACGGAACAATCATTTTGTTCACATTAATTGTGGTACTGATTACGGTATCCATTGCATTATATTTATCCTACGTTCGCAAAAAACGCTTCAAAGAAGTACGTAATTACTTGCAATCGTTATATGAACAGTTGAATGAAAGCAGGTGAAGATAAAAGTAACTCTTTCCTTTCTTAGAGAGGAAAGAGTTATAGCCAGACACTAATGAAGAAGAATGTTCTTTTTCGAATCTCTTCTTGCATCCTATTCAATATCCATTTTCCGGATCGCGTTCAAACTTTGCCTTCTTCAGTTTTCTGTTGATCGCTTTGGAAGTACGAAAGTTAAGCCCTTTTACAGTGATCGACTCGGCACGTATCTCGTTCTTCTTTTCTACAAGGCGACTTTCGGCTGAGACAGAAAAAGTCCCGAAATCATTCAGACAAACGTCAAATCCCTCTTCCAATAGTTCGATTATGGAATCTTCTATCAGCATCCATGAACGGGATAACTCTGCCCGAAGCGGTGCCGAACCATGCGAAATATGGTCGAATAACTTATCTTTATGAATCGTTCCGCGACTGACAACTTGCGGATAATACCCTTTTACTTTCTCCCCTTCCTTATTCAGATTGTCATAAATAGGAGTAAATTTATACCTTATACTCATGGATTTACTTTTTATATCAGATTGTACAGTTATTACTTTATTTTCTTAATCATCCTCCTAAAGATAGACTTTTATTTTCAAACTCTCCATACATATTCATATAAATCTGTCATTCAGAAGTTACGTAACAAGTATTACTCACATTACAGGAAAGTATCTTCAGACAAACGGGAAACTATTTCCCGGTATATTACAAACTATACATACCCTGTACACCTTATCGTATATAAGTAGTACAGTATATCGTATATAAGGTGTACAGCATATCAGGCTTTAGTACTACAGCATATAAATAGTTTGTAATATACCGGGAAATAGTTTATCATATAATAAAAATTAGTTTTTAGTAAGACAACCGATAGTTCATCGGTTAGTGCCCCGGGTAAAGACAAAAAAAACGAGGATACCTATGCAGATATCCCCGTCCCCTTTTATATACAAGCTTGTTATCTTCCGATAATCCCCAGTTTGGAATCATTGATAAAATCAATGATATGCTGTATTTCATCACTCATCGGCACCTGGTCCTTGATCATCAGCAAGGCATCAAAAAGGCTGGTGTTACCCTGATAAATGATGCGGTAGGCATGACTGATATGTTTAATGACCTTATCGCTCACCCCCTGGTGTGACAGGATGAAAGAATTAACGCCATAATAAGTAGTCGGTTCCTGAGCCGCCACGATATAAGGAGGAACGTCTTTACGGAAACGGCAACCGGTCTGTGTCATCGACCAGGTACCGACACGGCTACCCTGGCTTGCCAAGACGTTTCCACCGAAGATCGAATAATCTTCAAAGAAACAATTACCGGAGACCTTGCTACCGTAACCCAATACGCAATGGTTTCCGATATGTGTATCGTGTGAAATATGCACCCCTTCATGTAGGAAATTACCATTACCGATAAAGGTCTGCCCTTCCGGAGTCGTGGCACGATTGATCACTACGTTCTCACGGATCACGTTATCATCGCCTATAACGGCTAATGTCGTGTCGCCTTTATATTTGAAATCCTGGGGTTCTGCCGCAATAACAGCCCCATTGAATACACGGTTACCTTTCCCCAGACGTGCACCACTCATGATACTGGCATGAGGCATGATCTCGCAATTATCGCCGATCTCGACATTCTTATCGATGTATGCAAACGGATGAACAGTAACGTTCGCTCCCAGTTTTGCACCGGCATCTACATAAGCTAACGGACTAATCATAATAATCTAAGTTTTAATGGTTATTACTCTCTTCCTCCACCTACAGCACTATACAGGTTGATAACAGCCTGCATACGCTGAACGTTGTCGGATACTTCTGTCAATTGTGCACTCAAAAGGCTCTGCTGGGCCGACAGGATCTCCAGATAAGTGGACTCAGCCGACTGGAACAACGCTTTCGTATATTCTACAGCTTTCTCCAATTGTTGGATCTGCTCTTTATCCTGAACCAGCATTTTATTGGTTGCATCGTACAGATGCAATGCGTCGCTCACCTCTTTTCCGGCCTGGAGGATAGCTTGCTGATAATTCATCTGGGCGATCTTCTCTTCCGCTTTCGACACTTTCAGGTTAGCCATCAACTTGCCGTTGTTGAAGATTGGTTGTGCAAGAGATGCCAATGCCTGGAACATGAATTGTCCCGGATTGGAAACTGTAATACCCGAGCCATTCGTCCAACCGGCAGTAGCCGTAATATTCAACCCCGGATAGAAAGCAGCACGTGCTTTGTTCGTTGTATAATAAGCGCTTGCAAGCGACATTTCTGCGATCTTCACGTCCGGACGGTTTTCCAGCAATTGCAAAGGAACACCTGCCATCAGTTCATCCGGAATATATTGATCTTCCAATCTGCCACGTTCGATCTGCTGGGGTGCTTTCGCCAACAGTACCGACAATGAGTTTTCTACTTCACGAACCTGACGTTTCAGGTTGATCAGTGAAGAAGAAACCTGGTGGTATACGGCTTTCATCTGTACAACGGCTGCTTCGGTGGTCATACCTGCCTCCTTCATAGCTTCCATCGCGCGTACATTTTCTTTATAGATATCGACCGTTTCTGTTGTAATCTCTACCTGGCGGTCGAGCATCAGCAAAGTAAAATAGGTATTGGCGATACCGCTGATAAGCTGTGAACGTACTGCCTGCTGTGAATACTGGCTTTGCAGATAGATCGTTTTCTGGTCGCGGCTTGCATTCAGCAGCTTACCGAACAGATCGACTTCCCAGCTTGCTGCTGCCGGTAAGGTATATGCTTTGGCAAAACTGGAACTACCGATCGTCGTAGTGGAACCTTGCGGAGCCAGATTCAGAGACGGCAGGAAAGACAAACGGGCGGCTGTCAGCAATGCTTTCGATTCTTCCACACGGAGAACTGCAGCCTGCATATCCACATTGTTTGCCAGTCCTTCTTCAATCAGAGACTGCAACTTCGGATCACGGAAAATATCCGTCCAGGGTATATTCCCCATATTGGTCGTATCGGCAGCCAGGGTGTCCGTAACCGATACCGGATCACGGTAAATACCGGCGGTCTCTATCGTGTCAGGACGGTCGTATGCTTTGTAAATGTGGCAACTGCTCAGTAGAGCGGTTGCACACATCATATATATAACTTGATTTTTCTTCATTGTCTTCTCACTTATTTTTTAGCGTACTGTTCTATTTCCGTATTCAGATCACTGTTGTCCAAATCTTCCCATTCGATCGGTTTAACCTTTTCCTGCAGGTACTGGAATACTACGAACAGAGCCGGAACGATCAGGATCTGGAAGATCATACCGACGAACATACCACCGATAGCAGCAGTACCCAGTGTACGGTTACCATGAGCTCCAACACCGAAAGCGAACATCATCGGCAACAAACCGACTACCATCGCCAGAGAGGTCATCAGGATAGGACGCAGACGGGCGGCAGCACCTAATACGGCAGCCCAGGTAATACTCATACCCATACGGCGACGGTCGAGGGCAAACTCTACGATCAAAATAGCATTCTTAGCCAACAGACCCATCAACATGATCAAGGCGATCTGCATGTAGATGTTATTCGACATCGTTCCCAGTATCATCTTCAAAGCCGGGATACTGCCTAAAGCAGCCCACCCCTGTACGAACAGGAAGCTACCCATCAAACCGAACGGTATTGAAAGCAATACGGCCAACGGCAATACATAACTTTCATACTGTGCACTCAGCAACAGGTAAACGAACACGAAACAGAGCACGAAGATCAGACCGGTCGTACTACCGCTGGTTTCAGCTTCTTCACGTGCCATACCTCCCAGTTCATAACCGAAACCGACAGGAAGTGTCGTGCTGGCAACTTCTTCAAGGGCTTTCAGTGCCTGACCGCTGGTAAATCCTTCAGCTGGGGCAACCATCACTTTCATTGACGTATACATATTGAAACGGCTGATGATATCCGGTCCGTATACTTTCTCGATCGTAATGAACTGAGAGATCGGTGCCATTTCGTTACCGTTACGAACCTTAATATTCTTCAATGATTCCATGTTGGCTCTCAAAGAAGGATCGGCCTGTACCATTACACGGTACATCTTACCGAAACGGTTGAAGTTGGAAGCATATAAACCTCCGTAATAACCTTGCAACGTCATAAGGATATCGCTCGGGCTGATACCGACTTTCTTACAAGCTGCGGCATCGATATCGATCATATACTGCGGGAAGTTCGGGTTGAAAGTAGTCTGTGCAGACTTGATCTCCGGACGGGCGGTCAATGCTGCCATATAATCTTTAGAAACGGAGAAGAATCTTTCCAGGCTACCACCTGTCTTATCCTGCATGTTCAACTCGATATCACTGGATGCCGAATAACCCGGAATCATAGGCGGGGTAAAGAACAATACCTGTGCATCCTTCACGACTTTCTGGGCACGCATGAACAAACTGGCATAAACAACTTCGGCACTTTGAGTCATCGAACGTTCATCCCAGTCTTTCAATTTGATGATAAACGAACCGTAAGACGATCCCTGACCACCGATAAAGCTGAAACCGGTAATAGCAGTACGCGATTTAACAGCAGGGTCGGAAGCGATCAGGCTGTCTACACGCTGCATGATTTCCTGCGTACGCTCCTGTGAAGTTCCCGGAGGCAAAGTCACAGCTCCCATGATCGTACCCATATCTTCATTCGGCACCATACCGGTCGGTGTGACCTGCATGAAAAATAGCAACAGGGCAATTGAAGCGATAACCGTTCCGAAAGTAAGCCATTTCTTTTGAATAAAGAACAGAACACGTTTCTTATAACTCTTCAGCAATGAATCGTAAGCAACATTGAAAGAGGTATGGAAACGGGATACGAATGTTGTTTTCTTTTCAGCATGCTCATCGTGGGGTTTCAGGAAGATGGCACACAACGCCGGACTCAATGTCAACGCATTCAATGCAGACAGACCGATAGCAATAGCCATCGTCACACCGAACTGGCGATAGAATATACCGGCTGTACCCCCCATAAAACTTACGGGGATAAACACGGACATCATCACCAATGTAATAGAAACGATCGCTCCGCCAAGTTCACTCATTGCATCGATAGATGCCTGTTTCGCCGATTTGTATCCCTGGTCCAACTTGGCATGGACCCCCTCGACGACGACTATGGCATCGTCGACCACAATCGCAATGGCAAGTACCATCGCACAAAGCGTCAACAAGTTAATGCTGAACCCGATCAATGACAACAAAAAGAAGGTACCAATCAAGGCTACCGGGATCGCAATCGCAGGGATCAACGTTGAACGCAAATCCTGCAGGAAGATATAAACAACGATAAATACCAGGATAAATGCCTCGATCAAAGTCTTCAATACCTCATGGATAGAAGCATACAAGAAGTCGTTGGCATTCATGGAAACTTCTACTTTCATTCCCGGCGGCATTGTCTTTTCTGAATTTACCAACAGGTCCTGAATGTTAGTGATCGTTTCCGTTGCATTCGTACCTGGCATCTGGTAAACAATACAAGCCACGGCATTATGTCCGTTTACTTTATTTACGAAGTTATAGGTCAGACGTCCTAATTCGATGTCGGCTATATCTTTCAGGCGAAGCACTTCCCCGTCGGGCAATGCTTTCACAACGATATTTTCAAATTCATCCGCACTCTGCAAACGGCCTTTGTAACGGATCGTATATTGGAAAGTCTGATTTCCCTGTTCACCGAAAGAACCCGGAGCCGCTTCCACGTTCTGTTCTGCCAGGACATTGGAAACATCGTTGGGAACCAATTTATATTGTGCCATAACATCCGGTTTCAACCAGATACGCATAGAATAGTCGGTACCCAATACATTCGCATCACCTACACCCGGCACACGCTGTACTTCAGGAATCAGGTTGATCTTTGCATAGTTTTCCAGGAACTTCTGGTCATAACGGTCTTCCGCGTCATAAACGGCAAAAACGATCAACATAGAGTTCTGACGTTTCTGGGTCGTCACACCGATCTTCGTTACTTCGGCGGGCAACAGACCTTGCGCCATAGAGACACGGTTCTGAACGTTTACCGCTGCCATATCGGGATCGGTACCCTGTTTAAAATATATGGAGATATCGGCAGCACCGGTATTTGATGCAGTCGATGTCATATACATCATATTCTCTACCCCGTTGATCTGGTCTTCCAGCGGCGCAATCACACTATTCAATACAGTCTGCGCATTGGCACCTGTATAAGTGGCCCTTACCGAAACAGTAGGAGGCGCGATGTCCGGATACTGGGTAATAGGTAATGTGAGCAAACCTAATATACCCAGGATGACAATCAAGATGGAGATCACCGTTGAAAGCACCGGACGGTTAATAAATCTATCTAATTTCATATTTTACTTTTTTATATACGAAAGCAATCAGGCGGAAACCCGATCCACTCTATACCTTTAATTAATTAAAAGCTGTTTTTAAATTTCCTTCATTCTGATCTTTCATCGCCTGCTGAAACTTAGCATCCTGTTCAGCCTTCGTGATCGGCGTGATTTCCTGACCGTCACGCAAACTCTGAACACCTTCGATAACGATCTTATCGCCACCTTTCAGACCTTTGGTTACAAGATAAGTCTGTCCGTCGCTTAAAGGAGAAATCTGAATTTCCGTATTCTTGATTGTATTATCCGATTGCAGTACATATACAAATTTCTTGTCCTGGATTTCAACCGTAGCTGATTGCGGGATCATAATAATACCGTCCATGGTATATGGGAATATAACATTACCTGTACCACCGCTTCTCAGGATTTTTTTGTCATTAGGGAATATGGCACGCATACTTACCGAACCTGTAGACTGGTCGATCACACCGCTGACTGCGTCGATCTTTCCTTTTTCATCCAACATAGTTCCGTCTGCCAGTTGTAACTGAACAGCCGGCATCTTATCCAATTGTTCTTTCAAAGTGCCGCCAGCCTTTGTCAGCTGCAACAACTCTTTTTCCGTCATGGAGAAATAAACATAAACATCTCCGATCTCGGATACTGTCGTCATCGGACTGGAGATAGACGGACTGACCAAACTTCCGATACGATACGGGAAAGTTCCGACTACACCGTTGGAAGGACTTTTCACAGTACAAAAATCCAGATTTTGTTTTGCACTTACCATAGATGCCTTCGATTGTGCCAAAGTTGCTCTGGCTGATGCCAGCTGGTTGACAGCGGTCTGATACTCAAAAGAGCTGATAATGGCCTTATCATACAAATCTTTCTTATTCTTCTCGGTCAACTCCAACGTACTGACATTCGCCTGTGCCATCTCTACCGCAGCTTTCGCCTGGTTGTAGGCGGCTTTATACTGTGTCGGATCGATTTCAAACAAGGGCTGGTTTTTACGAACTGTCGCCCCTTCATCAACACATAACTTAACAATAAACCCTGATACCTGCGGACGAATTTCGATATCCTGCGTCCCTCTGATGGTAGCCGGATAAGAAGTTGTCTGGTCGGAAGAAGAAGAATTAACGGTCATTACAGCATATTCACTGTCGCCTAACTTCATACCCCCCTGGCTGTTTCCACAGGCGGTTAATAAAGACACTCCCACTGCAAATAACGCAATTTGCCTTAATTGGGTAATAGTAGTTCTCAACATTTGTTTATTCATAATTATAATTTAATATATTTCTGCCTATTAATAGTTTCATACTTTTTATTTGAAGGCTTGTATTATCAGGCTCGACAACAGGGGACTTATATCCTAAAAAACGTACAAATGTAAAATCTTTTTATTGTACTTTTCCCGTTTATACATTCTTTTATACTAAAAAATAGCTTTATTTATATGTAGAGATCAAACAGATAGCCAATATTTTGACGGATCGAAAGTAAATTAGTCCAAATTTGCATATATTCTTAAAACGAGGTTTGCTTATTCAATAATTTAGTTTAAATTTACAGCTATCTATAAACTTAATTAATCAATAAGCTGATGGGACCAAAGTTTTCAATTTCGGAAGTATGTAGCACTTCATGGCAACGGACCAAAGCTCAGATATGGGTTTTGTCCGGATTATTGATCGGTATGACCATAATTTCTTTCACTTTAAGTGCATTTGCTATGCCTATGCAGAAATCCATAGTGGGTACAATCGTTATCAATCTGATTAGTTGTATAATCTCATGTATCTTTGCTCTGGGATACATGAAAAACATATTCCAGACTCTGGATGGAGAAGAGCCGCAGTTTTCGGCCTACGGCCAGCAAGCCCGTAAAATCATCACTTACTTCGTGGCTAATATTTTTATGGGGATCATCGTCCTGTTCGGTATCTGCCTGTTCGTTATCCCTGGTATATACCTGGCCATACGGTTACAGTTCTTTACAGCTTTCATTGTTGAAGAAGATGCCGGGATCATCGAATCGTTAAAACGCAGCTGGGAAATAACCCGCGGACAAGAAATGCCGTTGTTTTTACTTATGCTGGCAATGATCGGTATTTTTATACTGGGACTTATCGTGCTGGGGATAGGAATTTTTGTAGCAATGCCTCTTATCTATGTGATGTATGGCTATGTTTTCCGTAAACTTAATGCACCTTTGCAAATTATTGAAGAATTATAAATTGAATAACACTAAACAGCCCGTAGATTTCTAAAGTCTACGGGTTACTTATGATAACAAAATTGCCCTATGGGGAAGACTTACAGAATTAAAGACATAGCAGAATTATCCGGTGTATCCACCGGAACTGTCGACCGCATATTACATAACCGCGGAAAAGTATCGGAAGAAGCACAGAAGAAGGTTGAAAAAGTTTTAAAAGAGATAGACTATCATCCGAATCTGATAGCCCGTTCACTGGCACTTAAAAAGAAGTATAAGTTCATAACACTGATACCTTCTTTTGCACAAGGCGAATACTGGGCCAAACTGTCCGAAGGGATCAACAAAGCAGAGCAGGAACTATTCAGTTACAATATCGAGGTCGACCGAATGTTCTTTAACCAGTATGATAAAAGCAGTTTCGACAATCTGATACCGAAAATCGAAGAGGCCGATTGCCAGGGAGTGATCATAGCCACTCTTTTCAAAGAGAGTGTCATCCAGCTCACTCAGCAACTAGATAAGCTGGAGATACCCTACGTGCTGATCGATGCCTTTATCGAAAACACAAACTGCATCGCTTATTACGGAACCAATTCCTATGATTCCGGATACATTGCCGGACGACTGCTTTTCGAGCAAATACAACCGGAAGATAACATTGCCATTTTCCGCTTTATCCGTAAAGGAGACATGCATTCGACACAGGTGATGAAACGCGAAGAAGGTTTCCGTGACTACCTGTACGGTCATGATTTCCTGGGGAAAATATATCCGGTACATATCCATGCCGACGAATCGGAGGAAAATAAAGAGATACTCGACTCTTTCTTCGCAACACACGAAGAGATCAAGGCCGGTATTATCTTTAATTCCAGGGCACATGTACTGGGAGACTATTTCCGGAACCAGGATATCGACAGACATTTTAAACTGATCGGTTACGATGTGATCGACTCGAACCTGAATCATCTGAACGACGGATATATCACTCACCTGATCGCACAGCGTCCGGAAGTACAAGGATTCAATTGTGTCCGTGCATTGTTCCGCCATCTGGTGTTGAAGGAAAAAGTCGAACAAATCAACTACATGCCCATTGATATACTTATTAAAGAGAACATTAAGTATTACAACAACTATATTTAAAGGCATAAATTAATTATTTTTCTTCGATATTTTTTTTGTTTGACAAATAAATACCATACATTTGCATTCGATGTGTGCTCGCACACATATTGGCAATAAAATGAAAATATCACAATAAAAATCATATATAAAATGGCTAATTTATTTTGTATTAAAGACAGAGTTGTCATTATTACCGGTGGAGCCGGTATCCTGGGTAGTGGAATCGCAGGCCATCTGGCTGAAGAAGGTGCTAAAGTTGTAATCCTTGACCGTGCCGTAGAAGCCGGCGAAAAGATCGTTGCCGATATTAAAGCAAAAGGAGGTGAAGCCTGTTTCTTCCTGACTGATGTTTTGAACAAAGAAACACTTGAACAGAATAAAAAAGATATCCTTGCCAAATATGGCCGGATCGACGCATTGCTGAATGCTGCAGGTGGTAATATGGCAGGTGCGACCATCGGTCCGGACAGCAACATCTTCGACCTGCAGATCGATGCTTTTAAGAAAGTGGTAGACCTGAACCTGTTTGGAACCGTACTTCCGACAATGGTATTCGCCGAAGTAATGGCACAACAAAAAGAAGGTGCCATCGTGAATTTCTCTTCCGAATCGGCTCTCCGTCCGCTGACACGTGTTGTCGGATATGGTGCTGCCAAAGCTGCTATCTCCAACCTGACCAAATACATGGCTGGTGAATTGGCTATTAAATTCGGTGAAGGTTTGCGTGTAAATGCGATCGCTCCGGGATTTTTCCTGACGGAACAAAACAGAACACTGATGACCAACCCAGACGGTTCTTATACGGAACGTGCTAAATCAGTTATCGCCCATACACCGTTCAGACGTCTGGGTACACCGGATGAATTGTTCGGTACGATCCAGTATTTAATCAGTGACGCATCTAAATTCGTAACCGGAACAATTGCTATTGTGGATGGCGGTTTCGATGCATTCTCTATCTAATAATTCATAAACACGATACACTTATGTATTTATGCGAACAAACGTGGCGTTGGTACGGGCCGAATGATCCCGTCAGCCTCTGGGATATCAAACAGGCCGGAGCTACCGGTATCGTAAATGCCCTGCATCACATCCCCAACGGGGAAGTATGGACAGTGGAAGAGATCATGAAACGGAAAGAAATGATCGAAGAAGTCGGTCTAAGATGGTCCGTTGTAGAGAGTGTCCCTGTACATGAGCATATTAAAACACAAACCGGAGATTTTCAGAAATATATCGATAATTACAAAGAAAGTTTACGTAACCTGGGTAAATGTGGAATCAATGTTGTTACATACAACTTTATGCCTGTACTCGACTGGACACGTACCGACCTGGCTTATACAATGCCGGACGGATCCAAGGCACTTCGTTTCGAACGTGCCGCTTTCATAGCATTCGACCTTTTTATCCTGAAACGTCCGGGAGCTGAAAACGACTATTCGGCAGAAGAAAAAGCGAAAGCAAAAGCCCGCTTCGATATAATGACGGAAGACGATCGCCTGTTGCTTACCCGCAACATGATTGCCGGCCTGCCCGGATCTGAAGAAAGTTTCACCGTAGAACAATTCCAGGAAGCATTAGACCGCTATAAAGATATCGATGCAGAAAAACTGCGTGCCAACCTGATCTATTTCCTGAAAGAAATTGCTCCGGTAGCCGACGAGGCTGGTGTCAAACTGGTTATCCATCCGGATGATCCTCCCTACTCTATTCTCGGTTTACCGCGTATCCTGAGTACGGAAGATGACTTCAAAAAGCTGATAGAAGCAGTTCCCAATAAAAGTAATGGTCTGTGTCTGTGTACCGGTTCATTCGGTGTCCGCAGCGACAACGATCTGGCTGGCATCATGGAACGCTATGGCGACCGTATCGATTTCGTCCACTTCCGCAGTACACAACGTGATGCTGAAGGAAACTTCTACGAAGCAAATCACCTGGAAGGCGATGTAGATATGTATGGCGTAATGAAAGCGCTGCTTGAATTGCAACAAAAACGCGGTTGTTCGATCGCTATGCGTCCGGATCATGGCCACCAGATGATCGATGACCTGAAAAAGAAAACAAATCCTGGTTATTCCTGCATCGGTCGTCTGAGAGGTTTGGCTGAACTTCGCGGCTTGGAGATGGGTATAGCTAAATCTCTTTTTAAGAAATAACAGAGATAAATATTTCATTTCTTATTGATTTATATAGAAAAAGGTGTCCAATTCCGATTGGCGCCTTTTTTCTGTTTTATCACTTGTCAATTCCACTACTCCGACCATTGAAAAGCATAAATAAATGAAAAATAACTATAAAGTATTCCTGATTAGAACTTTAGACTGGATTGTTTTTTCTATTTTTGTCCAGCTAAAAATTATTTTCATAATGCCTAAGATCTATAGTTACATATTATCATTTATTACACTCATAACACTAACAACCTGCTCAACGGTACTATCAGTGCAAACGCCCCCATCAGTATCCGATCAGGAAATCGTTATGTCTCCCCCAGCTACAGAAGTTCCGCTCCCCAAAGTTGATTACATATTTCTTCCCCCGACACCGGAACTAGAAAAAACAGAATATGCACGTAAAGATATTACAGAAAACTTTTCTCCGCGGGAAAAAGCAGATATAGCAGTGCCCGATCCTAAATTACTGGCTGATGAAAATTCACTGGTTATCGATTTAGCTCTCATTACTGGAGACGATTATGCATTTCCTTTACCCGGAGCAAAAGTCATTTCACCTTATGCTGGCCGCAGAAGACATCATTCCGGAGTTGACTTGAAAACATGTGCCAACGATACGATTGTTGCAGCATTCGATGGTATTGTCCGTATGGCTAAACCTTATGCCGCTTATGGAAATGTGGTGGTTATCCGCCATTATAACGGGCTGGAAACGGTTTACAGCCACAATTCAAAGAATCTTGTAAAAGTTGGCGAGCGTGTAAAGGCTGGCGATCCGGTAGGATTAACAGGACGGACCGGAAGAGCAACTACCGAGCATCTTCATTTTGAAGTACGTATCAACGGACAACACTTCAACCCAAACAAAGTGTTCGATATGGAAAAACATAAATTGCACAATTCTTGCCTCGTTGCAACTAAAACAGGAAGAAATATAGCCGTAAAAGCAGTTGATATACTTCCGTATCAGCGGGAAAGCGAATATCGATATTCTTATGCAGGCGTTCCTGTCTCGGACAAGAATAAAAAAATAGACTTATAATTACAGCATAGAAACAAAAAAGCTTGCAATCATTGATTACAAGCTTTTTTTGTGGAGCTGGAGAGATTCGAACTCTCGTCCAAACGAGGAACTAATCTGCTTTCTACATGTTTATCTTCGCCTTCGATTGTCGGGAGCAAGCAAGACCGAAGCCACCCACTTAATCCTTATCCTCTAAATTTTCGTCCGAAACCCGAGGCTCATTTCAGACTATCTCCGATATTGCTGCACCACCTGATCGGAACGCTTCGGAGCAACAGCATCCGGGTGATGTCACGTCCCCGCAACTATTGCAGGGATTAAGCTTGAATCTACTATACTTCGATTAAGCAGCGAGAGCGTAATTATTTTCGCCAGTTAATTGTTCGTTGTCTGAGATTTAAGTGCAAGCCAACCACGCACTACATGCTTACAAACCACTTCTGCCCGCTGTCTAAACCGGTCAGCCCCATGATTTGAGAGTACAAAGATACGAAGAATCTCCATATCTCCGTACTCTATTTAGTTTTTTTATTCTATTACCCCTATTTCACGGAACCAGTCTTCAGCCCTGTCAGGCCATTCATTGACAGCCGCCCCCGTGTCTCTCAAACCGTAACCATGTCCGCCTTTGCTATACAAATGCATCCAGACAGGAATACCTGCTTCTTTCAAGGCATAATAATAGAAAAGGCTACTGTTAATATAAGATTTATCATCTTCCGTCTGAATCAACATAGTCGGTGGTGTAGCCGATGTCACTTTAATCTCCGGTGCTAACCCGAAGTTTTCACCGTCCAGATAAGCTGGATAGACCAACAGACAGAAGTCCGGACGACAGCTAACCTTATCTGCAGCATCGACTGCCGGATAGGTTCGCTTATCAAAGTTATTACTAACCATAGCAGAAAGATGCCCCCCTGCTGAAAATCCCATTACACCGATACGTTGCGGATCGACATTCATCTCTTCTGCATGCGCTCTAACATAACCGATCGCACGCTGCAGATCCTGCAATGGTGCTTCATGCTTCTCACGACCTTCCCGGCGAGGAACACGATACTTGACCAATACAGCTGTTATTCCCAGATTATTCAACCATTCACAAACTTCATCTCCTTCCAGGTCGTAAGCCAGAATATTGTAGCCGCCACCAGGACACACAACCATTGCCGCGCCTGTTGCCACTTCATCGGGAGCCGGATAAACCGTAATCGTCGGTTCACTCACATTGGTAACCCGCAAGACTGTTTCACCACCGGTTTTACCTCCATCGGTATCAGCCTTTTCTATCAGCTTGGTTGTCTCACCAGGTGCCCCCTTCGGGAACAACAGGATCGGGTTATCTTGTGCCATAGCTGAACCAATTAAACAACTTGCCCCAACAAGCAGGAGCATACATTTTCTGATCATACACTACACTGTTTAAAGAATTTATAAGAACCATTATTTTTGAGGGAAATTCGGACTATACAGCATTGTCTTTTCCAACGTCATTAATTTACCATCTTTCACAAAAGCTTCTCCTCGTTCCGAAAGATGTTTAACCATCTCTTCACGGAGTTCTTTCAGTTGTTTACCATACTTGGGTTTTGAAGAACAATCAACCAGTTCACCCGGATCTTTTACCAGGTCGAACAACTGTTCTTTTCCATTATGGAGATTCCATACATATTTCAGTTTACCATCCGTCAAAGCACACCAATAATTATCTGCACTGTAACAGGTGGCATGTTCCATGTCTATATATTTACGCCATTCATTTCCACGCCCCTGTACCAGCTTCAGCAACGAGCTTCCATCCATATCAGGAGGAACTGCACCGCCTGCCAGATCGATAAAGGTAGGCAGGAAATCACGAAGTTCAACGGGTTGCTCGATCTTCGTTCCGGCCGGAACAGTTTTATCAACATACGACGGCCATTTTACAATATACGGAATATGAGCTGAACCTTCATACGGATAAGTTTTTCTCCAATGATAATGATCCCCCAGCATGTCTCCATGATCGGCAGTAAAGCAAATTACAGCATCATCATACATACCTTTCTCTTTCAAGGCTGCGATAATCTGTCCTATCTGATCGTCGATGAAAGTAATATTTGCATAATAATGCCTTCTTGAATTAACGGCATATTCGTCTCCAAAATTACCAAAAGGAGCATCGGATGCAACCTTCTCCGGATCGAGACGTTCTGCATACCGGCCACACCAGTCACCTATAAACGGCTTGGGTATTTCTGTATTCTTATACATATCCAAATAACGCTTCGGTGGGTCATAAGGACTATGAGGACGGGCAAAAGATACTTTCAGGAATAAAGGCTTATCATTATCATAATTACGGATAAGTTCACAGGCTGTCTGTCCGGTCCAGGTAGTCGGATGCAAACGTTCTTCCAGTTTATAAATACCAGCGCCATGATCATTCCAACCAATGCCTGTCAAGTCCGGATTCTTCCCCGGAGCATTCAACTGGAACCATTCGCGATAATCGCTGATAAAATCTTTTGATTCTACTCTACCGCTTTCGTCGATTAAAGTGGCATGGAAACCATGAAGAGCCTTCTGTGGGAACCAATGCATCTTTCCAACGCCAAATGTAAAATAACCCAGATTACGCAACATCTGAGGCATTTCATATTTATATTGTTCCGCCATTCTGCCATAGCCTAACATACCATGATGCCAGGGAGACAAACCTGTCAACAGGCCGGCACGTCCGGGCGTACTACTGGGAGCTGATGAATAACCGTTTACAAACAAAGTTCCTTCTGCTGCCAATTTATCCAGATTAGGAGAAATCACAGCTTTATTCCCCATACACCCCAATGCATCTCCACGATGCTGGTCGGTCATAATAAAAATGACATGGGGTTTCTTTTTCATTTCCTTTTGTTCTTTGTTTTGTTCATTTAAGGAAGCAGCAGATTGAGCGGAATGATTAAATCCGACTCCTGCACCTGCTAATAGTGACGATTTAAGAAAGGCTCTTCTTTTCATTATATGTTTTTCTATGAATACTGATTCAGATAGCGAAGATAAATATCTTATTTGATTCGTGCAATCAGAAGAAGGTTAATATTATCGGGAAGAATAAAACAAAAAAAGGAGTCCACTCTTTCGAATGAACTCCTTTCTACCTTTCAGCTCTCGCTTACTAAAACGGCGGCTATCTACTCTCCCACTTTT
>OGEN01000257.1_pt1 | contig 77196 bp, 55 predicted proteins | sample 1570671 | NCBI WGS metagenome assembly OGEN01 (sample SAMEA2582128, study PRJEB24529) | metagenome | biome: Human gut stool | place: China | collected 2011 | reverse complement strand
GCATCCAGGCGGCCGGATCGCATCAGGTCCGAAGTACCGTCCAGATTATTTACTTGCAGGAATTGTCCTATATTCTGTTCGAGTATCTTTATCACACGCACCACAACGCCCCGGAGGTAAACAGCCTGGAAAGGTACGAGCAACTGTGTAGACTGGGGAATAACAACGCCCTGCCCGATAAATTTGACATCCGGCAACAGACTGCTGATCTCCACCTGACGGGTCACATCATCCTTCAACGTCAGTCCGTTCTTGCTGCGGATCTGATGGTTCAGATGTACATTCATCACTCCTGTACGTTGCGCATCAGGATACAGATGCAACCTGTTTCCTTCCACATTCACCGTTTCAGAGGTATTACCGGCAATAAATGCCAACCCCTGCATATCCTGGGAAGAATCCAGTTCCTTAGAGAATGTCACTTCCACATAGCGTTCAGGTTCCGTTACATAGGTTACGTCATAAACTTCGAAATCATTCCGATCGGGGATACTCACGGAAAGTAATTTAGCCTCATCGACACCCAGTTTATTCGGTGCAACGGAAAGGATCAGTTCCCGGCGTCCTTCAGTTCCTGCTTCTACATTTTGCAAAGTGACCTGATGTTTTTTTCCGTCTGGACTGTGTTGCCATACGGCATCCGCCTTTTCGGAGAAACGTACCAGGGATTCTACTGTTTCGGGGGATTCCTTATCGGGTGTCAGCAAGGTACACAACACATCATAGCCAAGCTCATTCTTTTTGTTGATCTCCATCGATTCCAGATTCGCACGCAGAGCCATCGGGAAGGTAGAGAAACCAAAGGTAAATTCTTTGTCTTTACCTGTCACGTCAAACCATTCGGAAAGGTCCGCCGACAGTTTGTAGGAAGTATTCCGTTCAAATTCTTTTGCCGGTTTAAAAACAATGGTCCGGTTATTCTCGAAAGAAAACTCTCCGGCAACATCCGGTTTGATACGGACCAGTTTAGACAGCCGGTCACTCTTCAGTTTATCCTGCGGTATATCCTGATTGAATATCAGATACACCGGCGTATACCGGGATATTTTCCCCGATGTAAAGGCTTCTACATTCGGATTAAAAGGCAACTCATCCGTCTCGCCTTCGCTACTCTTTGAAGTACAACTGCCCAACAGGCACAGTAAATAGCATAAACACATCCAATAAAGATACCTTGCCATATTTCTTCCAATTAACGGTTATTACTTATTCCAGATCAAACAGATAATTTACGAATATACACATTTATTTTTACCGGAAATGAATGTGTATTATAAAAAGGACTATCTTTGTAACAACTAAAACAAAATAATATGGATACTAGAGTATTACAAAGAGCGGAGATCATAATTCCTTCTGTAGATATTAGTCTTCTAAAGAAGCTCGCACAGAAGTTTGGCTGGTCAATCCAATTCAAAGAAGAAAAGAATAAAATTGATCAATCACTGGAAGATGCCGCCAAAGGAAGAGTCTACACATCAAAAGACATTGACGATTTAATGGATCACCTTTTAAAATAGAACAAGCTTTATGTATATAACCAAAACCACCAGACAGTTTGATAAGGATTTTAAATTGTGTATTAAACGCGGTTGTGACCCTACCTTATTTCAGGAGGTGATTACTGTTTTATCACAAACCGGGAAATTACCAATAAAGTATCGTCCGCATAAATTAAGCGGAAAATATGCTAATTTATGGGAATGTCATATAACTTCAGACTGGTTGTTACTATGGGAACAAAATGATATTGAATTAATTCTACTACTAACTAATACAGGTACACATTCTGATTTATTCAAATAAGATGAATCATACAAGACTAATTACCTCACTGAAAACAAACCGTAAAAGGGTACTTCTTTTCTTTTTGCTGTTTGTCATTCTTTTGTGGGGAGGAATGTTCCTATTGGTTCCCCGTGTTTTATTTCCGGTGTCCTATTCTACTTTACTTTATTCTTCGGAAGGCAACCTGCTGGGAGCACGTATTGCGCCGGACGGGCAATGGCGGTTTCCGGCAACAGACTCGCTGCCGGATAAGTTTATCACCTGTCTGACAACCTATGAAGACCGGTATTTCTTTTATCACCCCGGGATCGATGTGACAGCTATCCTGCGTGCCGCCCACCTGAATGCCAGATACCGCCGTGTCGTCAGTGGGGGAAGTACACTGACCATGCAATTGGCACGTATCGCCAGAGGGAACAAAAATCGCACTCTTTACGAGAAAAGTATCGAAATGTGCTGGGCCCTCTTCCTCGAAACGACCCACAGTAAAAAAGAAATACTCAACTTATATGCCTCCCATGCCCCCTTCGGCGGAAATGTAGTCGGCATAGAGACTGCTGCCTGGCGTTATTTCGGACGTAGTGCCTCCGACCTGTCCTGGGCGGAAAGCGCCACACTGGCCGTCCTGCCCAACTCCCCCGCTCTGATCCATCCGGGGAGAAACCGTAGACAACTGAAAAACAAACGCGACAACCTCCTTTTTACTCTAAAAGAAAGAGGTATCATCGACAACACCGAATACGAACTGTCCTGTATGGAACCCCTACCGGAAGCCCCTGTCCCCTTGCCCGATGAAGCCCCTCACCTGTTGGAACGGCTTGCCGCCCTTACCCCCGGAACACGTATCACGACTTCGGTACATTACTCCCTGCAAAAGCAGGCACAAGAGTTGGTCAACCGCTACGCGCTCGAATATAGCTCCAATCATATCCACAACCTTGCCGCCATCATTACCGATGTCGAAACCGGAGAAGTACTTGCCTATGCCGGCAACGCTAGTTTTAAGGCCAATGAGAAACAGGGAAACCAGGTAGACGTCATCACCTCTCCCCGCAGCACGGGAAGTATACTGAAACCCTTCCTCTATGCCGGAATGCTCCACGACGGACAGATACTTCCTTCCATCCTCGTTTCCGATGTCCCACTGAATATAAACGGCTTCATGCCACAAAACTACAACAAGACATTCAACGGAGCCGTCCCTGCCCACCGGGCTATCGAACGTTCCCTGAATGTTCCGCTCGTCCGCATGTTATCGCAATACAACACCGGACGTTTCATGACACTGCTGAAAGCATTGGGAATGACCACCCTCCGCTTTTCAGAAGAACACTACGGGGCCTCCCTGATCCTTGGAGGAGCCGAAGGAACCTTATGGGATCTCTCGGGAATGTATGCCTCCCTTTCACGGGTTCTCACACATTACCGTCCTTACAACGGCCGATACAACCCGAAAGATATCCACCCCCTAACCCCTTTTATAAATAAAGAAAAGGAACCGATCCGGTCGGTCGCAGACCGGCGTCTCACCGACAAGCCCCTTCTTTCAGCCGCTTCCATCTGGTTCACCTACGAAGCGATGTCCGCCCTCAACCGCCCGGAAGAGGAGGCCGACTGGCAACAATTCGAATCGATGAAACAGATTGCCTGGAAAACAGGCACCAGCTACGGAGGACGTGATGCCTGGGCCATCGGTACAACTCCCCGTTATGTGGTCGGAGTATGGGTAGGGAATGCATCGGGCGAAGGCCGCCCGGGACTGACCGGCGTAGGCAATGCAGCCCCGGTGTTGTTCGATCTGTTCTCCTTGCTTCCTGGTGGTGGTTGGTTCGATATGCCGTACGATGAACTGGAGGAGGTAGCTATCTGCCGTAACAGCGGTCATAAAGCATCGCAGATATGCGATCAGACAGACACATTGTATATTCCCCGTTCAGGTATCAATACTCCCGTCTGCCCTTACCATCAACTGGTGCATCTCTCTGCCGACGGACGTTTCCGCGTAAACAGCTCCTGTGAATCAGTCGACCGGATGATCACCCGTCCCTGGTTTGTTCTCCCACCTTCCCAGGAATATTATTACCGCAATTACCATATAGATTATATTCCCCTCCCGCCCATCAAGCCGGGATGCGAACAGACACAAAGCCAGCAGATCGAACTGATCTATCCGGAACACCATGCAGTCTTGTATCTGCCGAAAGGATTCTCCGGCAAACCCGAAAAGTTTGTCTTCAAAGCCGCACATGCCCGGGGTGATGCTACGATTTACTGGCATCTCGACGATACCTACCTGGGAGAAACCACCGACAACCACCAGATCGCCTGTTCCGTTCCGTCGGGCAAACACATGCTTACGCTGATCGATAACTGGGGCAATCAGCGCAAAATATTGTTTGAAGTGAAGTAAAAGCAATCTCACGATCTATATCTTCTAATATAAATAATACCTGTAATGAGAATACAAACTCCAACCACAAGCCTAACTATCACACCATAACTTATTGTAGAACTGTCTTTCTGTTTATAGACCTGCTCCTTCATGTGTGTGGTATAGGATTGTTGCGAAGAGGTTTGAGTAGTAAGACTATCCGTTCTGCTTCCTGAATGGAGGAGCCGGGCAATAAGGACACTTCGCAAGGATTGCCTGCCGGAACTGTCCGGCGGGAGATATTCTATCTTTTTTATTTCCCAGGATAAGGAATCACGCAAGACAGAATGCTTTTGTAATAATACACTGTCGTTACAAATCAAATAAGCCGAATCTTCATAACTGTAATTCTCCGATTGTTTTGTATTCCTTCTTAACCCGCAACCCGAAAACAAACAAACCACACAAACCATATAAACGAGCACCTGCATCCGGTTCCTGCCGAACTGTTTCAGGGAGAGATGCAGGAAACGGCGACGTTTGTAGAGAATAGCCTGGTCAAAAGGGAGGCCTGAACGTTTCAGGAGGGAGAGTAACATTTCCGGACCTTCGGCAATATAGCAATCTGCGGCTTCACCTTTTCTGTGCTGGCTTGCGGAGACACCACCCGCCAAACGATTCACGGCTTCACTGCGATAACCACTCAGGATGGCGATCGGGGCTTTGTATAATTGGCGTAAAGGTTCCAACAGGCAGGTGACCAGGCATTGCAAAGCAGACTTAGCTTCGGCCGGAGGAGTGTTGTCCAAGGCATTCTCTACGGCAATACGGCTGTAGGTGAACTCTTCGAGGGCGAAATGATCGCTCAACATGGTTTTGTGATTTATGTTATTCATTGTTCTTGATTTTAAATTTGTAGGAATAATCGACCCCGAAAAGGGCACCCGCAAACGTACTGATCTCTCCGAAAGCTACCAATACGCTATTATCTATCAATCCCTGCGGATCGATCCAAAATCCGCTGAAGAGAAGAACAATCCCGCTCAATGTGAGCAGGATTGCAATAATCAACTGAACTGTCAACCGTTTCATAATACACCGTCTTTTAACTGTCAACTGCCAATTTTCAATTCTCAATTACTCAATCTCCGGTCTGTCGCCCTCACCACCCCCTTCGCCTTCGTCCTTTTTATCCAACGACACTTTTTCGAAGCTCGTACGGCTTTTGGCAACACGCAACTCTTTGCCGGGAAAGAAACGAACTTTCGGTTCGCGGATCATGCTTGTCGTAAAACTCTTTTCATCCGTCACCCCCTCCGAACCAAAGTTATAGCGAAAATGCCCCAGATCCCCAAAATGTACCCTTCGCCCATGCTGCAAATGACGAACCAGGATAACTACCGAACGGTCGATCACCGCTTTTACTCCGGCACTACCAACCCCGGAACTATCGGCTATTTCTTCGACAAACTCTTCGAAAGGCACATAATCGCCGCACACCATCTGTGCATACACCTTCATAGGTACCTCTTCCTGATCCGGTCCCATGTTCTTTCTAAGAACCAATTTAAACTTCATTGCCATAATTAATAATGTATTAGTTATTAATACGTGTTGAACACATAACAAAGATATGATACCCGTCAAGTCACCTTTCCGCGATAATAAGAACAGCCGGATAACTTCCTCCGGGAATATTTGCACACTTCGATCTTTATTGCGTAATTTGCGTTACGCAATTTACGCAATGAAGATATGTCAACAATTCAACCGAACAATCCTTTCCTGATAGCAGGATATTACGGCCCTGATTATTTCTGTGACAGACAACAGGAAACCGGGCAAATAATCAATGCTCTATACAACGAACGCAACCTGACGCTTGTTGCTCCCCGGCGTATGGGTAAAACAGGATTGATTAAGCATGTTTTCTATAAGTTACATGAACAACAACCCGACATTATCACTCTTTATCTCGATATTTATTCGACACAAAACCTGAATGAATTTGTGCAGGTATTCGCCAGCACCGTATTAGGCAGCCTCGACTCCATACCTCAAAAAGCGATATCACGGATCAACCGGTTCATTAAAAGTTGCCGCCCTGTTTTTACGCTGGATGAGCTATCAGGCATGCCGGAAGTCAGTATCGATATTGCCACAGATAAAGAAGAAACTACTTTAAAAGAGATATTCAATTACCTGCAATCGTCGGAAAAACGTTGCTATATCGCCATCGACGAATTCCAGCAAATCACGGAATATCCGGAAAAAGGGGTAGAAGCCTTGTTACGTTCTTACATTCAGTTTTTACCTAATGTCCGTTTTATTTTTGCCGGCAGTAAACAGCATGTTATGCAGGAAATGTTTTTGTCGACCAAACGTCCTTTTTATCAAAGTACGCAGACAATAACCATCGGGTGTATCGACAGAAAGGCTTATTACGATTTCGCCGCTACTTGGTTTGCCAGACAAAACCTCCTTATAAATGAAGATACTTTTTCCAGCATTTACGATGAGTTCGAAGGGCATACATGGTATATCCAAGCCATATTAAACCGTCTGTATGGATATTCCGTAAACCCCGATCAGGAAATGGTGAGTCGTGCTATACGTGAAATCGTCGCAGAAAATGAATATGGTTATCAAAACTTACTGGCAGCTTATACTTCCGGTGCTATACGTTTAATCAAAGCGATAGCAAAGGAACGGATCGTACCGGAGATCAATGCCGGTTCTTTCATTTCCAAATACAAGCTGAAAGCCGCCAGCAGTGTAAATTCTGCTCTTCGTACACTTACGAAAATGGAAATGGTCTACCGGACAGAAGCCGGTTATATCGTTTACGATCGCTTCTTTGCTATCTGGTTACGCCAACAGCCTTATTAATCCGACCGTATTACCGTCGTTCATTCCATTGCTGTTTTATACTTATTTCACACGAGACTGCATGTGTCCCGGTTCATCCGTGACTTCGGTCTTGTCGTTCAACATATTAAGATCTTCAGCGGTAAGCCATTCTTCACGCAGCTTGTCGCCCAGGTACTCCACCGATCCCTGATAAGAGAGGGTCAGAAGCAGGGAAAAGGCCAGGTGGACCAAAGAGGGTTTGTAATCGGGCCTGCGTTTTTCCATTTGGGCGATAAAACGCAGGATGATGTCCGGTTGCTGAAGGTCGAAACGTAAGGTACCGAGTACGGTGTATTCCAGCAGGAAATTAAGTGTCCGCTGCCAATCGCGGGTAAACAAACGGGTGAGAAAAACCTGGTAACGTACGGTCATTATATCCCATTCGCTGAAGGCCGCTTTGTAAGCTAAGCGGAGGTAATACAAACGTCTGACAGGGGGTAATTCACTTAGGAGGGCATCAAACTTATTGACGGAAGGCGTTTCCTTTCCGAACAATGCTTTTAGTTCTTCGTACATATAATATATAGTTTAGCAGGAAAGGGTGAAGTCCCTCGCCTGCCCCCGCTAGGATGTACGAGAATAAAAAATGAGATTTACCGAACGCAGATGACGCAGAATGCGCAGATTAACGCAGACTTTTTTTATTAATAATTAATCTATCTGCGAAACTCTGCGTCATCTGCGTCATCTGCGTCCGGTTTATTTGTTTAGACACATCTTGATTTATTTCCGTTTATTCAATGAATCCAACAGGTATTTCCCCGGACGGAATTTCACACTGATACGCGGGGCGATGGTAACAGCCTCCCCGGTTTTAGGATTTCGTGCCAGACGGGAAGACTGGTGCCAGGGGCTCAATACGCCGAAACCCTGCAGGTTGATGGAACGGTCCTGTTCCAGTTGTTCGGAAAACACTCTCATGAACATGTCGAGCAACTCTGTCGCTTCCGTCATGGAGCAGCCGCGTGCATGCTGTATAGCACGTGCCAGTTCATTTTTATTCATAGCTTATCTCCTTTCCCATCAATTCGCGAGCAACCGACAAGTTTGCCCTTGCCTGTCGCGGATTTTCGGGCATCGCCTTACGGAAATACTCGCAGGCACTGTCCGCATCGCCTTCCATCAGCAACAAAACACCTTGATTGATATACGAGCGGGGATCTCCTTCGCATCGCTGCAAAAAGTAACGGGCAGCCTCCCTATCCCCCATTGCCAGCGACGAAGCCATTGCATTCAGCTGCGCCACCCGGCAATCCGGGAAACGATAAGCGGCCAATTCATACACTTCGCGGTACTGCTCCGTACCGGGCCGGTAGAGTGAAGCGACTTGCAGTAACTCTTCGATCGACAAGGTTTTCGGAGACGAATACACTCGCGCCGCCAGTTCATCCAGGTCGGCGGTATTTTGCCGTTTCACCTCCTGTTCTGCCGTTACTTCCAGTTCGATACGGCGCAACCGGGCAAAACAGGTTCTTTCCAGCTCCTTATAGACAACCCCTTTATCCAAGGCACGCAGTTGTTTACGCCGACTGTCCGGATCGGTCGTTCCATCCAGAATGGGCAATACCCGTTTCGCGTAGTCTTTGCCCGAAGTCGATACAGCCTGACGCAACCCCTCCCAGTCCTCACCGGCCCAATCGACCGAAACCGTACCGTCGTTAGGCAGTGCAAACTGTTTCAACAAATAATTTTTAAATTGAATCGTCCGGCTCCCCGCCAGTTGTTCATTCACTTTCGTGCCCCCATCCGGCGACGCATAACCGGTCAGCCTGATCCGCAGTCCTTCCCGCGAACCGAGTAACGGACGAAGCCGGTCATTCAGCTTTTCCAGTTCGGCACGGTTATTCCCGTATTTGGGATTCAAAGTGACACTTCCGGCAGGATAGTCGATAAAAGCAGTCAGATGCTCAGAAAAGACCTTCCCCCCTGAATCATCCATCGGATCGGCATACACCAGCATTTGCCGGTAAACGGTAGTAGCATCCAGCCGTATCAGTGGAATTTTCACGTTACGTACTTCAGGACCGGAATTCGTTTCTTCACTTACCGTTACCTGTTCGACCGGTATAACGATCCGATCCGAAATACCATCATTTGAAGCAATCTGTTTGTGATTACCGCATGAGGTGAATGCCAGACCGAAACCCAGACATCCTTGTAAGAGTTGTTGTTTGTTCATATTTTATCATTTATATATTGCTCTACTTTTATTTATTTTTTCACGCAACGACCGATAAAACCATAATCACAATCTCGTTTACCACTTTCTATTGTTGAATGACCTTGACCCAATTGATACATTTTACGAACAGTCGTAGACCAATAAACCCCGGTTGCACCGGGTTCTCCAATTGCTCCGGTATTATAAAGCAGATAACCATAATATTGGTACCAGGAAACTCCTCTGTAATATGCTCCATAATTTGTTCCATTCCAATTTCTCATCGTATAGCCAGCCATATTAGTCGCAATTGCACCCGATGGCAATCGCCATCCGGCAGGACAAGGATCATACATCGTTTTTGAGTTATCAGACCATAATGGAACATCTATAGAACTACCACCCCACCAATATCCTGAACTGCCACTATGATTTGTTATCGCATTTGTATAAAAAATCCAAGGTTCCGAGATTGACTTGTCTACAATAAGTTGTTCCGGTGAATTTCTCTCTTCTACCGCAACTCCCGACCGCAAATAATCTCCTTTTGCATCATAAAGAGGACGCAAAACACTAGTAGAAATGTTACCACTCATAGGGAAAGGATCTTTTCTACCCCATTGATAAGCATATCCAAGTGTTGTTGCTTGTCCTGGCGTTGCAGTCAATGCCCCCAAATCCCGATCCATCCAAATTCCACCATCCTGAGAGATATTGTATACATTGCCACCTGGAACATTACCGATTGTACTTCCTATTCCGGGCTCATAGTCTGTTACCCAAATATGCCAACTCCAGAGAATTGTCCCCTGTTGTTCGGATTCGCTATACGCAGCCAGTAACAGATTTCCTGATACATTCGGTGTCACCCTAAACAGGGCCTGCCCTGTTGCTTCCAAATAAGTCAAATCCTGAATCAAACCATCCGGAGTATCCTTCGTTTGCCATAAAACACCAATACTTTTAATGTGATTTGTATTAGTTTCACTCGAACCTACTCGCGTAGCATAATCGATGCCACTGCTTGGAACAGCCTCACCCGGCGATTTCAGCAAATCAATCACAACGGTTGTTCCGGGAACTACCATGTAGCAGTTTGCAGCATCTTTGGCTGTCGGTAATATTTCTATTGTCAGCCTTCCATCAGACTCATTCATCCCTGCAACAGAGATATTTACATTATACACCCGATTAGCTTCTACATTATAATCAGTCGTATTATTTGCACCCAGATAAATTTTGAACGAAACAAACTTTGAGGCGCCACTCTCCTGATAAAGCCCACTAAGTTCCACATAAGTGCAATAATCGCCCTGACCAGAAGGAGCAGTCGAAGCCGTTTTATTTTTCGCATCGGCGGCAGTTCCCATTCCTCGTATATTTTCAGGCATATACCAGGTATATCCGTTGGTTATATTTTCTGTAAGAGATAGATAATTCAAAAAGTTTTCCGTTGAAGCTTCCGGAACAATGGCAGAAGTCTTTTCCAGGACAAGCGACTTTGGTACATTTCTTAACTGTAGACGGGCCGGAGAAAAATTAACCCCGGTAGCTACAGAACATGTTACATTCACTTTTGCCAGGCGGCGAATAAAGTTAATCGTAATTCCCTGAAGTGTATTTACTTTTGTTTTAAGAGAACAGGTCATAACCATGATCCCGTCTGCTATTCCTCCCTCATTCACTGAAATCAGTTTCTGTTTCAGTTCCCCGTATGTTCCACTGAAATTCTGTAACAGACTACCGGTGTTGGCTACAAAATAGATAAACTGTTCTTTATTCGGATCAGACTTCGGTTGCATTAATCCCAACACCAGATTATCCAGACTACTATCCACATAACGCAGTACCACCAACGGATCAGCATCATTTCCTTCCCCATCAAACTGAAAGACGGTGATATTATGGATCGTATTTTCTTCATTCCCCATATCTCCAGACAGAGTTGTCCGGCTGCCCCGGGTCTGTTTCTGATTTTGATAATCGGCAACAGTCATTGCCACCCGCACATCTACCGGTTCATAGTTTTCATTCAGACTTTCAGACTTGCCCGTTTCTTTTTCACAAGCGACCATTGCCAAAGACAATAGTACCGGCAACAAACATTTTCGTATAATTTCCAACACGTATTCCATCTTCTTTTATTTTATCTTTACACAACGTACAGACAAACCATAAGCCTTACTTTGTAGACGGTTAGGATCGACTACTCCATCCGAGAAATTACCGCCAGTAGATCTACTCTCATAATATAAACTATAAGCATTATCACTTCCTTCCGACAAAGTAGACGACCATAAATATCCATGTGTTCTCAAAGGCTGTAAACTTCCATCATTATATTGGATCCTACCACCTAACCGATAAATAGCTTTTTCACCTATACCTGTCAGATATTCAGAATATCTGTCATAATACCATGTAAAGAAATTGACGTTCTGCTTAAAGCCATTCCAACTACCATTTTTCGGTATTCTCCAACCATAAGGACAAGGATCGAATACTGTTTTTGCATTATCCTGCCATAAATCCTCTATTTCTCCGGGATCGCCATACCATGCTCCGGGACTGGTTACTTTATAAAATGTAGCCGGTTCTTTGATCGAAGAAAGAAAAGGATCAACAGGACTTGTTACAGTTGAGAAAGAAAATGAACCTCCGTTAGCTGTATACATATTATCTTTCAGGAACGGGTCTTTCCTGCCCCATTGGAACATCAATTCAGGCACGGCTATCGTTAAAGTATTCAATGCCCCCAAATTCCTATCCATCCATTCGAGATTGTTATACGTTTGTCGTGTACCGACTAATACATTCGTTTCGTTATCATTGATAATACCGGCATAGTCCGTCACCCAGATATGCCAACTCCATATAACATTACCCTCTTCATCATAAGCACCGATCAACGCATTGCCAGAAATAGCTTGTTCATTTGGTTTTACATAAATCATTCCCTGCCCATGCGAAACCGATACCAGATCCGTAGATGTCTGCCAGATCAATTTCACATCAGAAATTTTACTGTAACGATCTTCAATCAACTGAGCCTTATAAATTATCCCTGTACCATTCACATCTATCCCCGGAGCAGTATACGGACTGAATGATAACTCATTATCTTTCACAGGTGCTATCAGAAAAGAATTTGCCGATTGATAGTAGCTGAAATTCTTTCGGGTAACCCGCTTATCGAACATATTCACACCGGTTATCTCCGCTTTGACTTCATACGTATGATTCTGATAAACATTATAATCATCCGTCTGATTTTCCCCGATATAGAAACGGTAAGTCGCTAACTGGTCAGGCATATTGGGCGTACGGTAAACGCCAGCCAATTCTATATAAGTACAGTAATTATCGGGAGCTTTCTCGCCGTTTTTTTCCCAGCTGGTAACGGCAGTTCCTTTTCCGGGACGGCGATTCAACGGAATATACCACGTAAAACCGTCGTCGATACGGTCTACAATAGGGGTATAATCCTTAAAATTACCTGCTACTTTTTCCGGATAATCAACTGCAGCAGTCTCTACTCCATCAATGTACTTCAAAACCTTCGGGACATTTTTCAGCTGCAGCACAGAAGGGGTAAATGTTGTATTCGTTACTGTCGGTTTCGCGGCCCAACTAAAATGAACGCAGGCAACCAACCTTTTTAAGGTTAATCCGTAAGGAGTTGTATTCAACTCTGAAACGACCGGAACATCGACATCTCCGATCATCAGCACATTATCTCCGCTGGTTGTTTTCTGCTCCAATGTCACTGTCTCTTTTCTGAAATCGGCCAATGTTTTCCCTTCATATTGCTGAAAAATGGGACCTGCATTCGCGAGAAAAATAAGATGCTGCTTTTGGGTCGTTTGCGCACGTAACCCGATAGAATAGACATTCACCGTTCCATCTTCCGGCTCCGGAGCACGCAGATAACGGGAAGTAACACATTTGGCAGTCGCCCCATCGCCACCCTCAGTCTCCTTATCCCAATTAAACTGAAGCACGGTCAGGTTATTGATTGTTACATCTTCATTTCCCACTTTGGTTGACAGTAAACTTTCCCCGTCGGTTTCCATATCCATGATCACCAGTAACGGTTCGGGGTCGATACTGAAAGCGACCGGAACAAAACTTCCGTCTTCAACATCTGTCCCGTCTGTCTTCCCCCTCATTTCTTCCTGCGAACAACCGGTCGTAAAAAGTAATCCCGGTAACAAGAGTATTCCTATATAATATATCAGTTTGTTCATCTTATATAAATATGTATAGCCCGACATCACGCACCTCCCAAATCTCCACCCAGTTCGACCAGGCTTCCCCATTCATCCACCGAATAAGATGTACTGACTTCCTGTTCACCGCTACCGACCTGTCCCTGGTTATTGTCTACTGTAGTCCAGGGAGAGACAGTGACTATAAACTTCACGAAATCCCAGCCATAATTCACCTCAAACATATATCGCTTACCCGGCTCAAAAGCCAGGTGGTTGATTTTAGCTGAGACATTTGTTTCGACCGGAGAATTACTACCCTCTGCTATCTTGAGTCTTATATTGGCTTTAAACGATCCGTTCGTTCTCGGATAAACGATCAACGGCTTTTTCTGGATATTATAATGCTTACCGGTTCTTCCGCTCGGATCATTTTCATGATAATCAAATGTCGGGTCACTTGCATCATTTTGTATATAGATGGAGGTATAACGCTCCGTTTCACCTACTCCGGGAATAATCAGTTCATTTTCCGGTAAACGATAGTTATCTACCAACACATTACCCTGATCATCCGTATAGGTCACCATATCCTCGATCTCGATCTGTACAACATCAAATGCAGTAATCGGAGTGTTGTCTTTTACCACACGTACTGTAAATGTGATCTGCGAAGCCAAGTGCTTCAAATTATCCAGCGTGATCGTTGTTGCTTCCGAACGCATTTGTGCACGGGTCGTCGATCCCAGTGCATCGACCTGTGGTCCGATCTTTCCGTAACGCCCGTCTCCGGTCAATGTCTGTCCGGGTACGATCGCACAAAAATCGTAGGTACCTGCCGAAAGGAACATATCCGACGAATTGTCAACTTCCAAACCGTTTCCGGCAACATTTACCTTATACTGGGTTTGCGCCACAAAAGCCTTCGTATTAGGGTTATAAGCGGCAATCGTCACCTTATCACCGGCTGCAAGCACCGTCTCTTCAGCGACCGTTGCCCGTGTTATTGCCGCTATTTCCGGCAAGGTGAAACTGACGGGATAACGGGCATCCTTATTCGGCAGGTCCGCCTGATCCCGGCAAGCAGTAAATAGCAATAGCAATAGTATAATATATCCTGTTTTCATTTTCCTGTCTGTCTTTTATATCGGGTCCACTTCTACGATCTCATCCAGATTCACGCCGTCTACCACCCAGGGATCTATCCTCGGCAGCGAGAAGCTGGCGGAGTTACGTGTGATGGTTGCGTCGAAAGTGTATGTATATCCTCCTTTCAGAACCAGTTCGGAGGCATCGCCCGTCGCCATCATACGCGCTGTATAGCTTTTCGAGGGTAACGTATTTGTTCCGTTGTCAAAACTCAACCCGGTAAAATCCATCTGCAAAGGAATACCTCTGGCAGTCGTCGACACCGGAAGCAGGATAAAGGAGACGGTAAAAGTAAGGTTGTCATCCCCTTTCACTGCCTCTTTCTGCTGTCCGTCGGGTTGTTCCAGCGGCACACCACCGGTAGCAGGAACCGGATCGCTTCCATCGGTCGTGGCACGCGCAGGCCAGTAGATCATGGTAGACGGTGCAGAGGAACTCGACGACCAGGAGGCGGACAAGTCGATATAACTGTCCGTACTGTCGACAGCCGCAATACCGACAACCAGCCCCGAAGCAGTTGTATATCCGTTCGTGCCGGCCGGGCTGACCTTCAATACGATTTGAGTTGCCAGATGGCGGAAAGCCAGAGGGATCAGATCTGAAGTAGTCGATATGGAAAAGCCACTACCGCCATTGTCATTTACTGCCATCAAATAATCGACACCGTTACGAAGTGAAACCGTACGGCAATTGCTACTCAAGCCAGGTACGGCAACCTGGGCACTATTGGTCGACAAAGCATAGAAACGGTATCCAGCGGCACTCTCCACCTTCATGGCTCCACCGGTCGGTACTAATTCGTCGGCTGTTCCCGCAGCGTTATTCCGAACCGTGTACGTATTGGAGTAAGCCGCTTTTTGCATCTCAGAAGGAGTCGCTCCTTTCCAGACATGTACCGCCACATTGGCCCCATCCGTCAACGCCGTCGTCCCTCCGAGGGTACGGCTCACTTCCGGCTTCTCTGTCGAAGCGGTGAAACCCAGTTCCACCGCCCCGTCGGAGAAGTCCGTCCATTTATCATGCGTACATGCCCCAAAACAGAGCAGCATGATGCCACCTCCTATCCATTGTATCCCCTTCATTCTTCTTTTCCGATTAATTGTCCGTAATATCTCCTATCTCACCTCCGGCACTACCCGACACCCACGAATCGACAGTCACGCCGCTGAACTTTATCTCACTGCCCGACAAGGTCAGTGTATACCGGTTACTTTCCCCGGGGTTCCAGCCGGCACTGGCATCCAGTTTCCCGGTATAAGTGTGGGTGGCATATATTGTACCTCCTATGCAAATATTTGTCACTACCACCGCTACCCACAATTTCTGAACATTACCAGCTGAAGCTCCCAGCAAAGGCAACATATTATAGGTAGCGACCTGTGTCGCCGGAGTAGTCGATGCCGATTGATAGTTATCCAGTTTGACCACCTGCATCGATGCCATATTCGTATAGTCCGTCAACTGTTCTTTACCATTTGTGGTAGTTACATTACATGCGATGGGTGAACCACCCGTTAAATTGTTGAAACGTATCTCGCCCGAATTCAGACGCATATATGAATTTGCCGGATCGGTTTGCTGCACATAGACCTTGGCGAGGGCAAAATTCTCGGCTGCACTCGCATTCTCCGCCCCTACGTTTCCACCGAATATGATCGTCAACTGTACCTGTGTCCCTTTATGGGCAAACTGCAGGGGGACTTCGATACTGGCCGTTCCGAATTGTATGGCCTTATCGCCCTTTGCATGCAGATAATCGACACCATTTTTCAGGATCGCTTTCGTCGTGCCGTTCCCGTTGACGGCATCCCCCATAACGGGCTTGCCGTCGGTCGCCGTCGTGTCAAACTCCGGGACAGTTTCCGTACTACTGTTGGTTGATATGGCATAAAAGCCAAATGTACCCGAAGGAAGGATCATGGCTTTAGCAGCGTCGCCGGAGGGAACCAATTCGGTTCCGCTTACCGTATACTCCTTAGGCACGATCACCGGGCTTGTAACGCCTGATTTCTGTCGGTAGGGATGGATACGTACCTTTGCTGCATCCACCAGATTTTCCCGGTCGGTCCGGGTTCCGGCAGAGGTGCGGAAATGAATTTCCGGCAGCACTCCGTCGGGGTCGGGGTCATTAAACAGCTTGTCGGCAGTACACCCCGTCAGCGACAAGAGACAGATCATTACGATGTATTTCATTTCAGTTCCTGTATATATCATGGTTTCTCTAATCTTCAGTTACATCTTCATCGGGGAGCGAACCGGTCTTTCCTGTCCACGGATTGACAGATACTCCTTTGAATGCGATATCGTTGCCGGTTATATTTACTTTGTATGTATATTGGTTGCCGGAAGCGAATCCGCCGTCCGGTGTCGTTATATCCAGTGTATAAATTTTATCCGTTTGTACCAGTCCGTTGAATGTAATCGACGGGAACGTGATCGTCACGGGAATGGTTTGTGCAGCCTTCATTGGCAGCAGGATATATTCGGCGGTAAAGCCGGAGGTCGGGTTGCCGACGCTTTCTACTGTCGTATATGCGTTAATATCGGTGACCGGCACACCGACAGCGACAGGGGGATTGGCTCCCAGGGTGATTTTCGAACCGCCCGGATTTGTAGCAGCAAAAGTGATTTTCGGTGCCGTAGCTGCCGTTATCTTTTCATCGTTATCACCCTCGCTGACAATCGTTATTTTCAGGCTGGTAGCCAGACGGTGAAAGGCAAGGGCGACGTTTTGTGTTTCTCCCGGTTGGGAGGTGATAGCGGTATGAGAGACACAATAGAGGTAGTCGGTCTGATTACTCAATTGTACGGTTTCTGAAAACGAACCGCTGCTTAATGCAGGAAGTGCTGCCTCCTTATTGACCGACAAGGCAAAAAAAGTATAGTTGCCGGCAACAAGATACATAAGCCCTTCGTCACCGGTAACCGTCAGATTTCCATTCCCACCCGATGCCGCATAAGGACGGCTGACCACTGCGGCTGCCATTGGAGTCGCTTCCGTCTCCTGTGCATAGGCATAGACCACAACCTGTACTCCATCTGCCAGGTATGTGTCTGTGGCTTTCGTCGACAGATCGATCGAGCTGTTGAAAGAGATAGCAACCTTTTCTTCGTCAGGTACCGGAACCGGCTCGCCGCCATCTCCCGGAAGAGCGATGTCGAAAACACAACCGGTCAGGAGAAAAGCCAGACATAGGTATAATGGATAAGAATGGTTCATGTTCGATTAATTTATATATTACATATTTAAATCCGTAAAGTCAGTTCGCAAACATCCCTCTTTATGGTTCTGTCGGGGTCAGCGCACCACCGGTCTGTTCTGACCAATTGGCCACTGTTGCTCCGGTAAATTCTATCTTGTTCGCTTTCAACGTTGCGGTATAGGTGTACTGATTACCGGAAGTGAAAGCGCTGCTGGTCGATGCCGGGGCAGTAAGCGTTGCTGTATATTGTTTATCTGCTTCATCACGCCCACCGATTTTTACTTTTACATTCAGAGTGACGGTGGGATTCTGTCCACTTCCCAAGGGAAGCATGATGTAAGAGGCGGTAGCTTTTTTACTTACAACTGCTGTCGTTGTCATATTTACGGCTGCTGTAAGTGTCGTTGCCGAAGTAATCACTCCATCTGCCAAATTCATCTTTACAGTTGTTGACGGATCTGGCGGAGTAATTGTGGCATTATCATTATCGGTTGCGGCCGTAGCTTTCCATGCTGTCAGTTCCACGCCATCACCGGATTCAACATTGATAATGATTTTAACGGCTTTGCGATGGAAATCAAGGGTAACCACTTTATCCGTATTTGTCGGGACATTAAAATTTGCAGAAGTAGCCCAGATATAGTCCACTCCATTGGCTAATACATCAGAAACACCGCTGGTAAATACCGGTGCAGCAATAGCTGAATTAGTAGATACCGCATAAAAGTCATAATCTCCTTTGGGGAGATACATAACATAACTAGCATCTCCTTCAAATGTACCGACTGTCGAACCCACTGTATATCCTTTTGAGACGATAGCATCTGTAGAGGTAACAGTAGCATCTTTCGTATATGCGGAGATCGTCGCTTTTACTCCTGTTGCGACATCCGTAGTATTAGCTTTTGTCAATGTCATATCCATATTACCGCTAAAACGAACGGCATATTCCCCCTTCTCGTTGATCTGCGGTTTTTCCAGCAGTTCATCCGAGGTGCATCCGCTGACCACTAAGAGCGCCAAAGGGATGGATAGTAATAAATGGGTTGTTTTCATGTTTGTTTCAATATTGTTTGTTGCAGATATTATCAGATGTGAGCTATCCCTTTATCAAAGTCAGAGGTCGCTATCCCCTTATCAATGTGACTTCGCCATTACAGGTTCATTTGCCGTCAGTTTTAACTGACGGTTTACAAGTTGTTTCTCTGTTATTGGCTTTAGCCACATTTCTCTTCACATAGAGAGACTGTTTAAATGGGACTAAAGTCCAAAGAGAGAGAGAGAGCATTTACTAATCCGTCGGTTAAAACCGACGGCAAATGAACCTATAACTGGGGTAACTGACTCCCGATGATGATAGGGGATCATAAAAAACCCCATCATCTTTTAACAGATAATGGGGTTCAGATATAAAGGGATATTACTTCTTTTACTAAATAAGGTCGTTCTTTTTAAGCAGATCTTCCAGTTCCTTCTCGATTTCAATATTATAATTCATCGAGTAACTCTCTGGCGGGTCTTGTTCTTCCGGCTTTAACATCTTTCAATCCGGCATCGATCCCTGCCAGAAGTTCTTCTTTACTGATCGTCGCTTCCTTGCCAGCCTGCCCTTTTAATTTCTCATAGGCATGCTGAAGTTTCTTCAACAAATCCATATCATCTACTTCTGTCAATATATCACGTACCAGCATTGCCTTGCGCGCCTCTAATTCCAGTGTTGTCATATAAGTCTCCTCTCTTTTTAGGATTACTATCACAAAGATAGTAAAAAAGATAACATCGCCTATATTACCTGAACCCCATCATGTCAAAGAACGTTTTTTATTATTGTAAAGGATGGGCAAACCCCACCCCTACAAATAATTAATTAGGTACTACCGGCAGATCGCCACCTGTGGCATCTACCCAATCGACGACTTCGGTAGAAAGGGTGATGAAGTCTTTGGCTGTTTCGCTATATAATAAGGTGTACAGATAGGATTTACCTGCTTCAAGACCGGTGGCAGGAACTTTGGGAGCGATCGTTACTGCCTTATCCTGGTCGCTAGCGTCTTTCAAATTCAGAACAAAAGACAGACCGGATGCAGTATTTGCCGCCATTTCAGCACCTGATTTGGGAAACAACATCAATTGTTTGGGAATGTCTAATGTAGATGCAGCAGTGACTTCTGCAGCGACTACCGGTTGGTAAAGGGTGAAAATATTACCGCTAGCACCGGTTGCACTTAAATTACTCCAACTACCGTCAGTGATACTCATGGTGCCTTTATCATTATCCTTTATCTGGATATTTACGATGGTGACTTTATTTGCAGTCTCCGTATTCTTGAACTTGAAACGTACCTGTGTCAGGGCATGTTTGAATACCAGTTTCTGAGTGTTACCGGCCTCCGCGGTTGTACGTTTATAACCCTCAATAGGTACGGCGTACATATAATCAACCTGTGCATCCGGAGTCTTGACCAATGTGACCTGTAGTTTGGGAGAACCACCGGCAGTAGGAACTTTTATACCATCACCGGAAGCATCAGCCGTTGTATGCGGATAATAGGCATAGAAGTTATAGATGTTATCCTCCGTATAAGTTTTTAGCGGAGAATAATCCAGTCCTCCCGAACCGTTCGAGGTAGCTTCGGTGTTGTCCATTTCATTACTCGTCGCCCATGCAGGGGTCGCTGCATCCGTAAGCGCATAAATCCCGATTTTCTCCCCATCCGGAATATTCGTTCCGCTTACCATTGCTTTTGTTTCTACCTGTACGGTTGTACCGAAGGTGATGGCGTTGGCATCTGGTTTGTTCTGCCATTCGTCGTGGTCGGAACAGGCTGTGGCGGCAAATGCTACCGCTGCTAATAAAATTAGATTTTTCATTGTTACTATACTTTTAATATTAATACTTGTTTCGTTGTTTGTATTTTTACACACCCTCTGCCCCCTCTCGGAGAGGGGAAAAGTTACTCCTGGTTTCTACCTGGCTAGGTTTCTCCTGTATCTACATTGCCTCCGTCTACCGGTTGCCAGGATTCGACTGTACCCTGAAAGCCGATGCCGTCGGTTGCGTACCAGACCGTATAGAGGTAGGAGAAGCCGGCTTTCCATCCGCCTGCAGGTGTGGTCGGTTTCACTTCGTATGTCTTTCCATCGATCGTGATACTGAACACCTGCGACTTCATGACTTCTTCGCTGACAGGCAACTGGAGCAAAGCAGCCGGTACTTCATAGAAAGCATCTTTCGGAAGCGGCAACAGTTTCGTGGGCGAATACAACGTGAAAGAGGTAAAGGTGTTTGTCTTCGTCTCGTTCGCTTCGCTCCATGTACCGTCTCCCAATGAGAGAACACCGCTACCCGGCGCTTTCAACGTGATACTATTCAAGGATACCTCTTTGTCGCTCCCGTTCCAGATCCGTACACATACCTGACATAAGGCATGACGGAAGGTAAACTTCCGGACACCTGTTACACCTCCCGCCTCCGGCGTTACCCCCGGCAGGGATGCCCACAGATAGTCGTCCTGCGACTGTGCATTTGGTGCCAGACTGACAGACAGCGAAGGAGCTTTTTCCGTATCCGTATAATTGGATACTGTATACGGATAACAGGCATAGAAGTTGTATTTCTTATCCTTTTCATAATATTTCACCGGATCGTAATCGATCGCCCCTTCGGCTTCGACCGTCCCCATCAGGTTGTTCATGACAACTGTTCCTCCAACGCCACCGCTCCCACCGGAGGCGGCAAAAAGACCGATACGGCTACCGGACTGCAATACGGTTCCCGATACCGGACCTGTCGCCTTACTCACCTCTACCGAGATACCCGATACGAAGCGGATAGCATCCAGAGCCGGAGGCAATGCCCTGTCTTCCGGCGAACAACCGGAAAACAAAACGGTACAAACCATATATATCAATAACCGTTTCATCCTGTATATTTATTTTACCGCAATACCCGGGCCCAACACATACTGCCATTCCGTAACACTGGTCGACAACTGGATGGAAGACGCTCCGTAAGTGATCGTATATTCGTAAGAACACCCCGCTTTCATTCCTCCCGATGGTAAGGTCAATGTCAGACCAGTCTTATCCGTTGGTGTACTACCACCCTCTTCCGTCACACTCATATCGAATGTATAGGCTGTTCCTTCTGCCGAAACAGGCAAAAGCATCAACTGTCCTTCCACCAGGTAGGAGGCATTCGCTGCAATCTCTTTTCCGGCAGCCGGGCCATACAGATGATAGGTTGCCGACGCTCCCGCAGAACTCCATGTTCCGTTGCTGATATCCAGTGTCGCGCTACCGGGAGCATGTATTGTCAGCGAGTTCAGGGTTTGTTTCTTTGTTGTTCCGTTAATCAGTTTCACCGTCACCTGTGTCAGGGCATGGTTAAACTTCAAAACCTGTGCATTATTACTCGGCCCCTGGTTCTCCACCGAAGTCGCATACATATAATCGACCTGATCCGACGGGGTTGTCTGAAAGGTGCAGGCCAGCTTTGGCGACTGACCGGTAGCCGGGGCTGTTATCGTCGCACTGTAAGGGTAATAACCGAAGAAACTGTATTTAGCAACATCTTTATACATCTTTGCCGGATCGTAGGTCAAGCCGCCGTTACCGTTGGCGGTACATACGACATTTCCCATCAGCAGGTTATTCGCCGAACCATCCATCGCATCCGTCCAGACAGGTATTCCCCCACCGGGATTTTCAAGTGCATATACACCGACCTGGGTGCCGCCCGTAAACTGCGTACCCGTCACCGGTCCTCCTTTCGTCTGTATCCCCGATTCAAACCGGATCATTCCTGCCTCTACCCGAGTATCGGAAATATCATTATCCGCACAGGCGCTCAACAGAGCCAGACCGCTTAACATTAATACTGTTGTTTTCATTTGACTATTCTTATTAATTATTTTTTATCGGGATCTCAGGCCCTTTTCCTTCTACCCATTCGATAATACGGACTTCCAGCCGGACTCCCTCGGGAGTGATAACCACGTCTACTTCGGCCCCGTTACCCGTTTCCTCCCCTAAATCGGCTAGCTGGTCGGAAATATCCAATTCCACAGTCTTTTCCGTCCCGTCGGCAAAAGAGATATCCAGTTTCAGGTTCTTATCCGGAATATCGGGCGAACCTTCCTTCTGCTTCAATACGGTAAAGACAAGTACTGCTCCACTGAACACCTCACCGGAACGGTCGATCGGAATATCCGTTTCACCGGCGGAGGAAGGGATCGGCTGGCCTGTGCTCAGGTTCAACGCAGACGCCACATTCAGTAAGCAGCCGGCAACAGCCTCGATTTCACGATGATCGGTTATCTTCACATTGAAAGTGATCCGGTGGACCATCGGCTTCGGAGTAACGGAAAGATCGGTGACTTTCTTTTCCGTCACTTCGCAACGTGCCAGCGCCGCCGAAAAAAGCCAGTCGGGCTGACCGACCAACCCTGCCGAACGGCTGACAGGCGAGACATAGGCTTCTGCCGTTTCGAAACGCTCTTCCCCCCTGAAACCAATACTCGGTGTCGGTTTGTTACGTAACAGGACCTGATAGGTCCCTACCGGCAGGCTTCCATTGAAAGAGGTTGTATCTCCATCCATATCATACACCTGTCCGTCTTCCGCATAGAAGCGTATTCCCATATTCTCCCCGATCTGCGCTTCCGGGGGTAACTTTCCCCAATCGAACGTAAACTGCACACGGCTCATGACCGGTTCGGTAAATTCCTTTTTACAGGCGGGAAGGCTTCCCAGTAAAATCCATAATCCTATATGTATGATCCGTTTCATCTGCATTCTGCCCTCATTAAAACCGGTATATCAACGAACAATGTGCCCCCGTCGGCCCCAGGTAATACTTCTTATGGGGCTGATCTTTATAGTAAGCCGGTGCATCATAATAATAGGTGTCATACTTCACATGAGCGAAGCCGGCCCTTATCCCCAGTTCCAGGCAAAGTGCCCGATTGAGCGGAAAGACATACCCATAGGAAAGTCCGCCACCCTCATAGGAACCGACAAATCCTTTCGAGTTATAGAACATAAAATCGAAATCCCCCAAGTGACCATATACCCCTAGGTAATGCCCGGTAAAACCATACTCCTTTCCCCAAAGCCAATAGCGGAACTCGGGACTGACTTCCCACACACTCCAGGTTTTCGGATGGCTGCTCCTGGTCTGCCAGTCGGCGTATACCCCTTCCAGGTGAAAGGAAAAAGCGTTGCCGAAATAACAGTCGAACGTCAGGTTCGGTGACAATAAAGCCCAGTACAATAGATTCGTTGACAAGGATATACGGGGTACTGCCTGTATTTCTTGCCGTGATATTTTTTCTTTCGGTTGCTTTTCTTCCGGTTGTTGTATCACCGGTTGTTGCTGTATCGGTTGTTGCTGTACCGTCTGTTGCTTTACGGGTTGTTGTTTTACAGGTTGTTGTTTTGCCGGTACTTCCGGGACGGTTCTCAGCGGAGTTTCGGATTTGACCGGTGCTTTTGTCCGTTGTATCGGAATAGCCAGCCGGTAATCATCCACCTCCGAGCGATCGAACAACGGATCATTGATAACGTAAACGTCTTTCCTATATCCGTTCGATTCGCCGTTACGATATAAATTGACATAAGGAACACCTCCATAGCGGGTTATCTCTTTTTTCATGGCTTCCGGTGAATCTTCCTCACTGTAACAAATCGCCATATTCGCATACGCCGGCAGAGGTGAACGGACGAGGTAGACATGTACCTTATCGCGATAATCGCCGCTCCGGTCTATATAGAAAGCCATAGATTCTTCCGGGATTGCCAGTTTGGATAGTATGTACGCATGTATATAAGAAGCATGCCGGGATGCTTTATTGATTACCTGGGTATTAGCATAATTAAAAGCGCTGACATGGGCTACGATCAACAAATGATAAGCGCCTGCCTGTATTTTACTTCTGACGGGGATTAATTCGTTTTCCATACACCGGAGCATCTCCTGATTATCTCCGCAATCTTCTTCCAGAAGTTCAACTCCTTCAGGAAAAGAGAACAGGAAAGAGGCTGTACGGATATAACTCTGAGCTATTAGATCCGGCATACAAAGCATACAGAAAAGTAAAATCAGCAAGGCTGTTTTTCTCATTTTTTTTACCCTTTATTTGTATCTCTATTGCCAATAGAGATACAGATCGCCTTATCTGCTGTTTATCTGCCACTTATGCTTATCAATTAAGATTTGATAGTTTTCTTTAAGGAATCAGAGACTGTAAAATAATTATAAAATACGAGTGTTCACACTTTGTTAATAATTATATATTCGTTGTTTTTCAGTGTATAACGAAAATATTTATTTATTATCTTTGCAGAGTGATTTAGATAATTAAACTTAATGTATCTCTATTGGCAATAGAGATACACTCTTCTTTTAGGAACAAACTTTGAATATCAAACGCTTTTTAAAATTCCTGTCTTCCTTATTTTTTTAGCGTTATTTATACTTTCCACCGAGGAAAAGACCCTGTTTATCATTCTGTTTCTTTTCCGGTAAATCTGGTCAAATATTGTCACATATATCTACTTTTTCAATACAGGCATTACTTCTAAAAACTCAAACCAGCGTTGTTTTATCGGGGATAAGGCCCTTTTCGCCGTCGCCAAAACGGTTATAACGGTTATTTCCCGGCGGCTAGTTGTCACCATCCGGCAGCAAACATCCATTTACCCGGCAGCTAGTTTCATTTACCTGCCAGGTAATCCCGACCAGCCGGCAGGTAAATGGAGTTACCGATTCCCCAAAAGCCCGTTCAACCGGAATTTTACTGTTTTTATACTCCGGAAGGAGGAAAAAACCGGACTAAATCGGAAAAGAAATTTGTCAGTATTCGGAGAGAAATAGATACAGCTTTGAAAACTACCCGGCAGACAATCGAAAACATACTAACAATAAGTAAGTCAATTCATGTCTTTTCTTATTTCCTGCCTTCCCTAAACTCCACGAGAAGAGCTTATTTAAACCACTCTTTAACCTTCTATACATAGAATAGAAAGAAGATAGGGGTAAATTGACAAAAAGATAGATTTTCTTTGGGGAGGTGGGATGATGTTATGAAAGGTACAAGTCTTTAAAGGATATGCACCTTTCTTTGTATATCCAGACTATTATTCCAGATTGATCACTTTGTGGTTCAGTCTTCTCATTACGCCTTCGTCGAACGAATCCAGATAGATCTGTGTGGTCCGTTCGCTGGCATGTCCCAGGTAAGAGCTAATGACGGCTGTAGGCATCAATTTATTACGTGCTGCCGTAGCCCATGAGTGACGCGCCATATAGGAAGACAGGGATTCGGTGATATCTGCCATTTCCGCTATCTTTTTCAAATGCCGGTTGAAGTTTACCAACGCACTTCGATAGTGTTTATAGTTTTCCGCATCGTCGGCATCGTCGGATAATACAGGCCAGACATAACGGCTGTCGGTACGATACCTCTCGATGATTTCCTGTAACGGAGATTCCGCAAAAAAGGATATCTGCCTGCCGGTCTTTATACGTTCGTAACAGATTATTTCGTGTTCTATCCTTGCATGTTCGAGATTCACCATATCTGCAAATCCCATCCCACAGGCATAGAAGCTGAAAAGAAACATATCTCGCGACATAGCCAGCGAGGAGCTTTTTTCCAGTTCCAGGTTCTTGATCCGTTTCAGCCATTTCCGGGGCAGCGACCGTTTCCGGGTAGGCATGGCTTCCGTCGAGATCCCTATAAAAGGATTCATACGGGGCCTGATCACTTTCTCTTTCACGGCTTTGTTATAGAGGGCTCGCAGGTTCCGCAGATAGTAATGTACAGTATTCTCACAGCATCCTTCCTGCAGTAACCAGCCCTCATAGGCTTTCAGCATCTCGAATCGGAACAACTGAAACGGTACCCGTTGGCTCCCAATAAACTGCACCAGCGATTTCACGCTATTCCGATAGGCTTGTGCCATCCCATAGCGTCCTCCCCTCTCCATCTCATCTATCACCCCCACTGCATAAACCACAAACCCATTCCGCGCCATTCCCTTTTTCTTCATCTGATTGTTCTCTTCCATATTCATTTCCTTGTTTAAATTGTTATTGGCATGGAATATAACAGAAAAAGAGAGGGGATGAATTTGGAGAGAATACCAAGATGGTACAATTAAGTTAATACTTCGATCCGGGCACGAAACTCATCTATGCCATCTTTAAATACCACAAAGGTACAATTAAACCAGAACGGATTGGACCACAAAACAGGTGACTGTAAAATTTAAATACCACAAGGTACAATTATACTATGCAAATATAAAAAACACTTGGACAAATTGGATAATAAAACTTACAGATATATTAATATAATGTATATTTGGAAGCGTTATTCTGCTTTAGTGACCTATAATGTAAAATAGGTTTGTCTTTAATACAGTAGAAACATATGGCTTGAAAGGTATAAGAGTTATATGATAGTTGTCGATCCCCGGGGTATTTTATACAATTGAAGGTCGACAACTTTCATTGATAAATAAAGAAGGGACAAACAGGCTTAGAGAGTGTTTAGAATAAGGAGAACCTAAAAATTTTATAGGGGTTTAATTGTACCTTAGTGGTATTTAAAGAACATTAATTCCTGTTCACGAAACATAAGGGATAAAGGTTTAATTGTACCTTAGTGGTATTTAAAGCATTTAAGGCTCATCAAATTGTGAAATCAGGGAGAGGGTTTAATTGTACCTTAGTGGTATTTAAAGACAGTTAATGCGACCTACCTGGCAGCCGACAAAATCGGTTTAATTGTACCTTAGTGGTATTTAAAGAATTGTGGTTTGCGGAGATAAAAACGAATAACTAAGGTTTAATTGTACCTTAGTGGTATTTAAAGAGACAGATATGCGTAAGGGGATGAACTCGTTATGCGGGGTTTAATTGTACCTTAGTGGTATTTAAAGACAACATTCCCCGTCGATGGGGAGCCGGGCTTATTTGGTTTAATTGTACCTTAGTGGTATTTAAAGATTGTAGAAAATTCTCATGATGGAAAGAAAGCTCTGGTTTAATTGTACCTTGGTGGTATAATCTCATTTTGCCCAATTGCACCTGTGTTAAGATTCAACTCTCCATTCCTCTATATTACGTGTCTTTATGCTAAAATTCACTCCAATCTTAAATATTTTCCGGGGATCAGCAGTAAAAGGAAGAGCATAGCCTTTTTCATTTATCTGGCGCAAAGCCTCATCGGCTGTACCTTCTAATTTAAATTCCATAACATAGATAAATTGATCTGTCTGCAAAACAAGGTCAATACGTCCCTGTGAAGTATGATATTCTGCCTTCACATAAAGACCTATCAGTTTAAAAACTATAAACAGGACATTTTGATAATGTAATTCCAGATCGCGAATCAGTTCATAAGGTGTATCGGCAAAAAGACTTTGCAAGCGATGGAAAAAAGCGTCATAATCTCCGGCACGTACCTCACGGACAAATTGCTGGATATGGAAAGAGGAATCAACCTTATTGGTATTTGCATAAAAAGGAAGCAGATACTTCATAAAACCTTCTTCCACTTCACGATTGGGAAAACCGAGACGATAAGTACCAAATTCACGGTTATATCCTTTGATTGTGAGATAGCCACTTTGGTATATTACTGGAATCGGATTGGTAGAAGTCGAATCAAGGCTATTTAGCACATCAGCATCAGTTTCCGTATGTGCCATATTGTAAAGATTATAATTTGAACGTTTAAGTAGTTTTACTAAATAAGTCGGCGTACCAGTTTCAAACCAGTAATTACCCATCTGCAGATACTTAAATGTATTAAGTAGACTAAATAGATTATAAACGCCAGGACAATCCGGTACAAAATGATAACCGTCATAACAGTTCTTTAATTCAATACTAGCTTCTTCATCCGTTATATGCAGAGAAGAGGCCAATGCCCGAATGTCTTCACCGAAATATTCATGCAACTCAACTTCATTAATACCACAAACAGAAGCAAAGGGAGTTCTCATTGAAATATCATCCAAATTATTCAAGTCGCTGAATACACTTACTTTACCGAACTTTGTTACACCTGTCAAAAAAGCAAATTTGATATATCCATCCATACTCTTCAATACACCGTAAAATGCTTTTAATGTATTACGATACTCCTCCTGTAACTCATCATTGTCTATAGCTTGCAGCATCGGCTTGTCGTATTCATCAATTAAGATAACCACTCGTTGGCCTGTTCTTTCGTAGGCTAGGCGAATCAAGGTAAAAAGGCGGTCATCAATCGTTTGATCAGTACTACTTGAGCCATATTGTGCTTCATAAATCAGCAACTGACGATCGACTAGTCTAATCAAATCATCTTCTGTATCAAATTTTTTTGCATTAAGATCTAGATGAATAACAGGATATTCAATCCAGTCCTTTTCCAACTTTTCCATTGCTAAGCCAGTAAACAACTCCTTCTTACCTAGAAAGTAGGCTTCCAATGTAGATATCAATAAACTTTTACCAAATCGACGTGGTCGGCTCAAGAAATAATAACTACCAGTCTTCACCAATTGATAAACCAAAGCTGTTTTATCAACATATAAATATCCTTCTTTTCGAATTTTCTCAAAATTTTGTATGCCAATGGGGTAAAGCTTTGCCATAAATTTATTTGATTGAAAATGACACTTTTTATTAATGAAAATTGTCTACCTACAATTGTATAAATCACATCTTAATCAAAATCACCAACATGATCCTTCTATATCATATTATATTTCATACCATAATGGTTCAATTAATTTTTATCAACAATACATGCTCTCACGCAAAAGATCAATACACTGTTCCTATTCCACTAAGGTACAATTAAGAAGCAGTGATAGTAAAATTTTAATTACTACAGACTTTTTCTTTAAAGAAGAAGTCCTATTAATTTAAATGTACACAATACTACTTCAATGAATAATCAGTACGAAGATAAGAAAATAAAAAGAAATGACCATTTGAAAGTTTTTAAGGAAGGCTCTCTTAGCAATGAATACATTTTTAAACACGAATATTAATATTTATTCACCGTGTTTTATTCCTAGTGTATTGTTATTTTATAATTTTGCAATCACAAAAAAAGAAATAAATAGCTCAACAAACATAAAACAATAATTAACATACAAAAGATGAGACTACATATCATAACCACAAGCAATACAACAATAGTTCCTTTCAATTACCAACAAAAACTTATTGGAACTGTACATAATTGGCTAGGTAAAAATGAGTTGCATGACAAAATATCTCTTTATTCGTTTTCTTGGCTAAAAGGAAGTAAAATATACAAAAATGGTCTGACCTTCCCTAAAGGTGCGAATTGGTTCATTTCTTTTCATGAAGATATATATATAAAAAACCTTGTGAATCAAATCTCAGAATATCCTAACATATTTTGTGGCATGAAAGTGAGAGAGATTATCATTCAGGAAACACCCGATTTATCCACTCAAAATCATTTTCAACTCGGAAGCCCTGTCTTTATAAAACGCTTTTATGACGACAACCATAAACACTTCACCTATAAAGACGAGAACAGCGGAGAGTTGATGGCAGAAACTCTGAGGCATAAAATGCAGATTGCGGGATTACCGGAAGATCCTTCTCTAAAGATTGAGTTCGACCTTAGTTATCCCAATAAGAAAGAAAAACTCGTTACGATCCATAATATCAGTAATAAATGCAGTATGTGTCCCCTGATTATTCATGGCACACCTCTGACAAAAGCCTTCGCATGGAATTGCGGCATCGGATCTTTAACTGGTAGTGGTTGCGGTTCAATAATCTAATAGTCACATTATGTACTACGTAGTAAAATACTCAGGTCCTTTCGGATTTATTAAACCTTGGACAGCTGTCAGAGATAGCGAAACATTCAGTCTGCAATTTCTGATCACTTCCACGATAGAAGGGATTGAAAAAAAACTCTTCCCGGAGTTGCTGAATACGACGGAAAGAGTTCAGAAAATAAGCAGATACCGCCTGAACTACTGCGGGCTGGATTCGCAACAGGAACGAACATGGTCTAAAGGAGGATTTGTCAAAGAGAAAAAGAAAGACACGCAAGGAAATGTCTATTATCTTCCTAAAAACATTAGCATCATTACCCGAGGCGTTCTTCTATATCCTCATTTGTATCTCGCCTTCGAGAACAACGACGATGCATTGCGCGCCGCCAAACAATCTATCTGCTTATGCAGGAATGAAGATATATTACTGCCGGATCGTCCGATCGAAATGTCGGCTGACGAATTTGAACAGATAGAAGGTTTCGAATGGATACCTTCCGACGAAGAGAAAGGATTCAAAGCCGGATATAACAGATATCACGGAGGGGAAGAGATGTATGGCGTATTGCATGTGAAAGGTAATCCGATCAGAAGCACCCTATGAAAACCACCGACGAAATACTGGCAAAAAGCCCTGACAACGGCCATGTTTCACTCCTTGAACATTGCCTGCATACGCGGCAGGCTATCGAGGTCTTTGCCCGGCGAATAGATTTTCCCTTCGATGTAGCGATTGCTCTCAAAGGGGCAACTTTACACGATCTAGGCAAAGCGCATACGTACTTTCAGGACCGGATGAACAAGATTATAAATGGCTCCCTCTCAAACAGGTGTAATAAATTCATTCATCGGCATGAGTTATCGTCACTGGCTTTCCTACCAGCCTTTCCCTTAGAGGAATGGGACACTTTGATAGAAATGGTTGTAGCCCATCATAAGTCCATCACAGACGATCCCCGGCGAAGAGGTATATTGGATATTGCTTCCTGTGATCGACATTGGATAGACAACCATCTGCAGGACTGGGAAGAATGGAGTCAATATGGCATACAAATATTGAATAAACTTGGGTATACCTGCACCGGAATAAACAGGGATAAAGCCAGGATGGCTTTACTTTATGCGGTAGATTATTGCGAATCGCAGACTTTCGGATGGTCTGCCTGGAGAGGGTTATTAATGGCGGCAGATCATTTCGCTTCGGCATTTACTTCATCTACCGCAAAAGAACTCGAAACTACATTCGAAGTCCCGGACCTGTCCGCCTATTTTAAACCGGAACGAACAAATCCTCTGTACCCATTGTCACTGATCGGAGTGGATGACACCCGACCGCATACGCTGGTGGTTGCATCGACAGGTGCAGGAAAAACAGATTTTCTATTGAAAAGATGCAGAGGACGCATTTTTTACACCCTGCCATTCCAGGCTTCCATAAATGCCATGTGGGAAAGACTAAAAGCGACTATTCCCAATAAAGATATTCGTTTGCTACATGCGACATCGAAGATAGTCGTCGGAAATAATATGGAAGAAAAGATGTTACAGCCATTGATCGGGTCGAGTATCAAAGTATTGACACCCCATCAACTGTCGTCCATCATCTTCGGTACTTCCGGCTTTGAAAGTGTCATACTGGATATAAAAGGATGTGATATTATCCTGGACGAGATACATACTTATTCGGACTATTCGCAAGCGATGGTACTGGAAATCGTCAAAGCACTTCTTAGATTCGGGTGCCGCATCCATATCGGGACAGCAACGATGCCTACCGCTTTATACGATCAGTTGCTGGAGATATTAGGTGGGAAAGAGAATGTATACGAAGTCAAACTATCGGATGAAACACTGGATACATTCGACCGCCATCAGATATTCAAACTCGATAAAGAGGACAGCGTCTCCCCTATCCTGGCAAATGCCTTTAAGGGAAAAGAGAAAGTGCTCGCCATTTACAATACAGTCAATAAAGCGCAGGCTGCTTTCAAGGAGTTCAGGGAAGAATTTCCTGATATTCCCATGATGCTTATCCATAGCCGTTTCAAACGAAGCGACCGCGTTAAACTTGAAAAGCTGCTGAAAGAGGAATTCAACGGTGACGGGAAAGAATATGGGAACGGGAAATGTCCTTGCCTGGTCGTTTCGACACAGGTGGTAGAAGTCAGCCTGGACATCAGTTTCGACAGGATGATTACCCAGTGCGCTCCTTTAGATAGCCTGATACAGCGATTCGGAAGAATAAACAGAAAAAGGGTAACAGGTAGTAACCGGATTTACAGGCCGATTCATGTGATCGCTCCCGAAGGGAATGTGCTTCCTTACAAAATGGAACTACTGAAACGCAGTTTCGACCAACTGCCGGATAACGGGGATGTTTTGCAGGAAAGAAGTCTGCAGGAAAAAATAGACAAGGTATATCGATCGGTCGAAACGAAGGAGATCGATATTCACCTGGCCGTACAAGACGGAAACTTCTCGCTCATAAACCTGACCAGCCGGACTGAAGCCATTCTCCTGAAAGCGTTGGAAATAGAAAGTGCAACCTGTATACTGGCCGCCGACAGAGATAAGTATATCACTGCCACCTGGGAAGAGCGGATCAATATGGAAATACCTGTCAACTGGAAAACAATCTCCCGGTACCGGGATAAATACGAGCAGTTGCAGGATATAGGGGCAAATCCTTTTGTCATTCCTATGCCGCAGGAAGAATATGAGATTTATGGATTACAATTAGTGGAACATGATTAATTCATTTAAATATGTATACAAGCTACATCGGTAAAAAGTTCCTGAAGATATATAATGAGAAAATGAATACGGATATATCCGCAGAGGAGTTCTTTGACCGGATATTTTTCAATCTGTTTTTCAATGACGAGAGGCATCTGATACACGTCAGCAACTCTCCTTTTTTCCAAAAGCCGAAAGATGAGGATGTAAAGAAATATGGAAGCAAAGCGCTGGCCCAATACAATAACCTGAAAGTCGCCATGGCCAGCGATGAACCGAACATGTCGATCTTTGTCGGATATGCAGCAAAAGATGTGGCGGGAACAACGTCCGGTCAGATCTCCGATATACAAACCTCTATCGATACAAACGAGATGTATGCTTCGTGGATCGGTGAGGCGCTTGCCATCGGCGTAAGCGGAGGTTTTGCCATGTTACTGGATGAGCCGGATATTTTATGGCAACTGTTTTGTGGTTGGGAATATTATAGGAAGTATCTGAATCAGACACCTAATATCAAAGACAAACAGATCGAAACCTGGAACGGGCATTGGTTATCCCATTGGTGCCGGAAATTTTATAATGATCTGACACCGTACAAAGGATTTCATATCACCCCCACCGAATCGATGGGAAATCTCGCCATACCGACCAAACCCTGGCTCGAAATCATTATGGCTCTATCCAAGAAATATCCTAATAAGGTAATAACAGCTTATTCATATAATCTATCCCAGACGAACACAACGCTGGGATTTATCAACCTTTATCTCCCAGAAGTCCACTCTCTGTTCGACTTCAGGGACAAACTCTTTTTCGACGGCAAGCAAAGCATCCTATCTGATGAAGAAATAGAATCGTTCAACACCTACTACACCTTCAAATCAGCTTGCAAACTGGGTGTCATCGGATTAAAAGCGATTGAACCGGATAAACTGAGACAGTACTTTCCCATAGGCTCCATGCCTTACGCGCAGGGGAAAGAGTACAAATTCAACAACGAGGAATCGTATATCAATTATGAATTATATAAAATCTGGATTATTGCTATGATAAACAAAACAGAATTACTGGAACTGGCCACTGCGGTTGCAAAGGCCCTGATAGAGTTTGAACGGACAGCAGAAAAAGGCAAAACTGTTTATTCGAATCTGTCGAAAGAGGTAAGGAAGTCAAATAAAATCGAAGTCTTCGGGCAAAAGCTCAAAGAGATAATGGAATACGAATCTTCTGATAACGAAGTATTCAGAAAAGCATTTGTAGAGGCCTACTATATACCTAAAGATTCTTTCCCTCTATTCATGACCCTGATCGACTTTGAATATACTTACTGGAAATCAAAAAATTAAACTACTTAATACCCACAGTTATGGACAATCCCTTTATCTATTTACGTGGCCTTCGCCATGCAGAACATACAGTATTCGGCGTTAATGACGGACAGAAATACTATTTCGACCCTCAGTTCGGCAAAAGAATGGCTTATTCCAGCGGCCAACAAGTAAAACGCTCCGTTATAGAGGCGTTGAATATGCCTTTCGCTGCAATAACATTCAACTGGGAAATCGACAAAAAAGAAAATAAGGCAAACCAGAAAGAGCCCCACTCTCCATGCGATCCTACTTTTACGGATCAGTTATTGGGCGGATATATGAAAGCAGAAAGCGGCAGTATGATCGTAAAACGTCGTAGTCCCTTGTCTGTTTCAGCCATGCGACCGCTCCATCCTTTATTGGGAGGTATCGAGTCACCGACTGAAAATATCACTTTCGACAGGACTTCGCATCCGGAACATCATACCGTTAAAGTCTATTGGATGGAAAGCAAAAAGAGAGGGAGTGAATTGAGTAAGGAAGAGTTGGACGAGTGGCTGACAACCAACCGGCGTTCACTCCCCAACCGGGCTTTTATCCAGGATCAGACCCGGGCTTCCGGTCTTTTTGTCTATGACATCGCTATCGATCTGAGAACTTTGTTCTGTGTTTCCACCAACAAACTCGAACCGGAACTTTTCCCTGAAATCGAAACCAAGCTCCGGGAACAGGGCTGGACTGATGGTAAAAATATCTTTGGTAACTGCCTGGTTTGTCCCAAAGAGAGAAGGGATGAAATAACTCCGGCATTGGCAAAAGCAATCATCAACTGGCGCATCACTTCCAACCAGGCACGCACCTTTAGTTTAATGGAAACAGTAGCAATAGCCATCAGCAACGATGCCAATCAGATAGCGTATGCCATTCGCGGTGAGTTGAAAGATAACACCGAAAAGCCGGATGCCAAACCGGTAATAGATGAAACCGCCCATGCTGACATTTTCGTTACCCCTATTGCCAACAGTTATATCGCCGGTTCGATTGGTTCCGTCGATGCCCTAAAGAAGGCCGAAGACAGACTGATCGAACTAATCTCTTCTTTCGATTACGAAAATCAACTATAATGAATATCAAAGATACCTCTTACCTTTTTTTGTAAGAGGTATCTTTGATAACATATCTCCACCGACGGAAATTCGGCGTTTGCCCGGTTTTCAGTGACCTATACCAATTATTAATAGATGCTAACGACGGTACTTATGTATTGAAATGATTATCTGAGCGATAAGTTTGATTATGCTCAAATCAGACGTATGCAATAATAATTCCAATATCCATAAATTCATGAAGGTGTTTCAAATCTATCGACTTTTGAAACACCTTCTTTTTTATAGTTATTCTTTCGGGATTTTCGGTAAATACTTCTTCAGCAGCAAGTACCCGCAAAGACCGGAAACAAACGACCCGGTAAATACTCCGAGTTTGGCTTGATTCAACAAGTCAACTCCAAGTTCATCCATTCCGGTAAACGAAAGGTTGGCAATAAATAGCGCCACCGTAAAACCAATACCGCCCAACATGGAAACGCCAAACAGATTCATGCGGGTCATTCCCGTAGGCAAAGAGCCCATCCTCGTACGGGCAAAGAGGTACGTGAAAGAGAAAATACCCAGTGACTTTCCGACAAACAATCCCATAAAGACAGCCAACGGCACATTTACCAGCGATGACGGCTGAATATCGCCGAATGTGACCCCCGCATTGACAAATGCAAACAACGGAAGAATCAGGTAGTTTACCAACGGATGCAGTTTATCGGCAATACTTTGCAAAGGACTGATCGTGTTATCTGCCAACGAATGGATATTATTCAGTACCTGTATCTGTGTAGGAGTCAGGACCGAAGCCTTTTTGGATTGGCGAACCTCCGTATAATCCAGCATATTCAGATAACCAGTCATATCGCAGGTAAAATCCTTCAGATTCACTTTCGGACGGGCAGGAACAGTAAAGGCTACCAATACCCCGGCTATAGTCGGATGAATACCCGATTCCAGGAATAAGACCCAGACAAAGAAGCCGACTATATAATAAAACAGATTATTATTTACCCGCATCTTTCCCCCTACATATAATAAAGCCAGCAGGGCCAGAGAGATTAATAAGGGTTGATAAGCAATATGTCCGCTATAGAATAAAGCAATAATAATAATACCGCCGATGTCATCTACCACAGCCAGTGCCGTCAGAAATATTCGCATGCCTAAAGGAACCCGTTTTCCCAGCAATCCCAGGACAGCGAGGGCAAATGCGATATCGGTAGCCATCGGAATAGCTGCCCCACGTACTTCCGGAGCCGTATTGCAGACAAGCAAATAAAAAAGGACCGGTACGATCATACCACCACAAGCCGCAATAACCGGAAGGAGTGCTTTACGAACCGAACTCAATTCCCCGATCAATACTTCCTGCTTGATCTCCAGCCCGATTACAAAAAAGAATACCGCCATCAGGGCATCATTCACAAAGGCAAGCATCGGCATGGGTTCACCATGATGGGAGAACAAATTAAAACTGCCAATCTGAAGGTCAATAGGATAAGATAATATATGATGATAAGCGTAAGCCCAAGGGGAATTTGCCAGTAGCATAGCCAATACCGTGGCCATAAACAATAAAAAACTGGCGCTCGACTTCTGTGTGGCGAATCGGCGCAACGGTTTAAGGATAACATTAATAGTACGATCCATTCTGTTTTAATATTTGCGGAGACAGCTTGCTGGTCTGTCTCCGTAATTCCTAACTGTGTTTATTGCCTTTGCTGCTCAGCCATCTCAAGCTGATAGGCGCTGCGGGTCAATTTCTCTACCCAGATTACAAATATACCAGTTAAAATTAAATTAAACACAATAGTAAGGACAGAAATCATCAGGGCCGGTCCACCCAGATTATATCCCAGGGCAATAAAAATAATGCCAGCCCCTACTTCACCCCGTGTAAACATACCGATCGACAAAGCCAGACGTTCGCGCTTACGTCTGTCGCGATAGAAGAACAGGGGAAAAAGTTTTCCTATATTAGATAAGAAAGAGACGATCACCACATGAAGAAGGATCATCGGCCATGACATCATCGGCTGTGCACCGGTAATTGTAGATGCTTCCGCCGATTGTTTGGCAAAATCGACCCCAAAGAACACGGGCATGCTCACTCCTACCAGGAACATGAACAGGAATGAAATCGCCGTCGCCACATTGTGTTCCGTCTTCGTATCGATATGCTTATGTTTCATAATCATACCCAGTACAAAGGCCGGTAACAGCACTTCTATATGGATACTCGCTTCCTCCCCGTAAAAATGTTTGGACACCAGATAGATTCCCTGGGTAAAAGCCAACGTAACAATGGCATAAAGCAGAATGGCCTTCCAGTCTTGCCGCATATTGTAGGTTCCCATCTTCTTCCAGCCGATCATAAGCAATACCATCACGATAAGAATGATCACTCCCAACTGCCAACGCAAGCCAACCATCATGATCTGAAGCGGGATCATCAACAGGATTGTATCGAGGTCGTCGAAAATGGCCAGCACCTGTACCTTTTTATATACCCAGGATGCTTTCAGTCCCGCAGCAGCCAGCATGGTAAACAAGATACCGGCAGACGTGGGAGCCGCAAAACGGCTTAACAACAAGTTCTCTTTCCAGGCTTCCCCACTCGACCAATAGATGTCGGGGAGCAGGACGAACATATAATACAATGCCACAAATATCCAGGGAAAAGCAGCGGTAGCCATCGCTATGAAATAATCCTCCGTATAAGACCTCCAACGAGTCTTATCCATTTCAAACTCCCGGCCTACGTTGATCATAATAAAGGCCAGACACACATACAACAGTGAATTGGATACTGTCTTCACCAACGAATAATTCGCTCCTACAAGAGAAGGAAGAAACTGCGAGACAACCAAACCAACCACTAAGAAAAAAGAAAATAACAGAATCTTCTTCATTATATTACCACTATTTGCTTGTTTAGATTTCAGAGTACAAAAATAAAGAAATCCTCTCAAATCGAAAATAGCAGGTAACTCATGTTTCAGATTATTAATAATTTACTTCAGATAGGCCGACTCGACTTTCAATAAGCGGTTCTTCAACTTTTCCGCCTCTCCTTTGCGTATACGCAAAGTCATTTCACAGTCCATTTCAAACTTTTGGGATACAATAAGGGGATTATCCTCTTTCACAATACGCATGATCCCGTTCAGGTAAGGATATTCGAAAGCGACCGTAATATCTTCGTCAACCGTACGTTCCTCTATCTCGGCGGCAGCAATCGCTTCGGCGGCAGCTGTACGGTACGCAACGATAAGGCCGCTGGTGCCCAGTTCGATGCCACCGAAATAGCGAACGACCAGGATCAGGATATCCGTTAACTCGTTGGAATTGATTTGTCCCAGGATCGGTTTACCGGCTGTGGATGATGGTTCGCCGTCATCGTTCGCACGGAAAGTCAGGCGATCGGACCCCAGCATATAGGCCCAGCAGACATGGCGGGCGTCGTAATATTGTTTACGATATTTATCCAGTTGCTCCTTCACCTCTTCGACCGTACGCACCGGGATGGCATACGAGATAAAGCGGCTGCGCTTCTCCGTGTAATAGCCCTCTGCTACTTGTTTAATGGTTCTGTAACTGTCGTCCGCCATAAATTAATCCGGGATATGGGTTTCCTGTTCCTCCCGGAAGGCCCGGAAGTCTTTCATTATCTCTTCGATCTCTTCTATAAAGTAAGGATCTTTAACTTTTTTCTTCACCTCGGCGTAATAGGTCTCAATCGCCGCCAAAGCACATATATCTTGTCCGCGCAGCAGAAAGTAGGGTTCTTCCTTCTCTACGCATTGTTTGATCATTTGGATAGGATTCTTCATATCTATTTATTTTTTAATTCGTCTTTTAGGAACGGAGCCGTATAACTCTTGTTTTTCTTCTTGATCATTTCCTCGGGAGTGCCGATGAATAAGACCTGGCCGCCTTTTCGGCCACCTTCGGGGCCCATGTCGATCAGGTAGTCGGCACATTTGATCACATCGAGGTTATGCTCGATCACGATGATGGTGTTGCCTTTTTCCACGAGCTTGTTCAAGACACCCAGCAGGACACGGATATCTTCGAAATGAAGACCGGTAGTCGGTTCGTCCAATACATATAAGGTATTGCCGGTATCCTTTTTGGCCAGTTCAGTAGCCAGTTTTACACGCTGACTTTCTCCTCCGGATAAGGTGGTGGAAGGTTGGCCCAGTTTGATATAACCCAATCCCACATCCTGCAGGACTTTGATCTTAGAAAGAATGGTCGGGATATTCTCAAAGAACTCCACAGCCATATTGATTGTCATATCCAACACATCAGCTATGGATTTACCGCGGAAACGGACTTCAAGCGTTTCACGGTTATATCGCTTGCCATGACAGTCTTCACAAGGCACCAATACATCCGGCAGGAAGTTCATTTCGATGGTCTTGTATCCGTTACCCTTACAGGTTTCGCAGCGTCCGCCGGATACATTAAACGAGAAACGTCCGGGTTTGTATCCTCTCACCTTCGATTCGGGAAGATCGACGAAAAGGTTACGGATATCGGAAAAGACACCGGTATAAGTAGCCGGATTGCTTCGTGGCGAACGGCCGATAGGCGACTGGTCTACATTGACGATCTTATCCACGTTGTCGATACCTTCGATGGATTTATAAGGCAACGGATCTTCCAGTGAACGATAGAAGTGCTGGCTCAGGATCGGTTGCAGGGTACGGTTGATCAACGTCGATTTTCCGCTACCCGACACACCCGTGACGCAGATCAGCGTTCCGAGCGGAAAGGTCACGTCAACATTCTTCAGGTTGTTACCGCCAGCTCCTTTTATGGTGATGAACTTGCCGTTTCCCGGACGACGTTCGGCAGGAACAGCAATCTCAGTCTCCCCGTTCAGGTATGCAGAGGTCAGTGTATTCACTTTCAACATATCCTGCGGCGTTCCTTCATAAACGACTTCACCCCCCAGACGCCCGGCTTTCGGTCCCATATCGATCACGTAATCGGCATTCAGCATCATATCCTTGTCGTGCTCGACAACCACTACCGAGTTACCTGTATCACGAAGCTCTTTCAAAGAGTTGATCAGACGGACATTATCGCGTTGATGCAATCCGATACTCGGCTCGTCGAGGATATAGAGCACGTTGACCAGCTGACTGCCGATCTGGGTTGCCAAACGGATACGCTGGCTTTCCCCACCGGAAAGGCTTGCCGAAGCACGGTTGAGAGACAGGTAATCCAGTCCCACATCCAGCAGGAACTTCAGGCGGGAACGTATCTCCTTCAATATTTCTATGGCAATCTGTTTTTGCTTCTGGTCCAGACGCTCCTCGATACCGTCCAGCCATTCGTAAAGCTCGGAAATATCATACGAAGATACCTCTGCTATATTCTTTCCCGCAATGCGGTAGTGCAACGCCTCTTTGTTCAGACGCTGGCCGTTACATTCCGGGCATGTAGTCATTTTGATGAACTGTCCCGCCCATTTCTGTGCGGAAGCCGAAGCCTCGCTCTCCTGCTGCATCAGGATATATTTGGCAACACCTTCGTAAGACAAGAAATAATTGGAAGAACCCAGCGATTCGTTCTTGATCTGGAGACGTTCGTCCGTCCCGTTCATGATCTCATCGATCGCCTCTGCCGGGATATCTTTGATCGGCGTCTTGATCGTCACGCCGTGCTTTTCGCAAAGAGCCTCGATCTGCCAGAAGATAAGGGAGTTCTTGTATTTACCCAAAGCAACTATCCCACCGTTATAAATACTGAGAGAAGGGTCGGGTACGATCTTTTCCATATCCAACAGGTTCACCTGTCCCAATCCTTTACATTTCGGACACGCCCCCTGGGGCGAGTTGAAAGAGAAGTTGTGCGGAGCCGGTTCGCTATAAGAAAGTCCGGTTGCCGGGTCCATCAAGCGGCGGCTGTAGTGACGCAGCTCGTCGGTATCGGCATCCAACAGCATGACCAGCCCGTCGCCCTGCTTCATGGCTGTACGCAGACTTTCTTTCAGGCGGCGTTCGTCGGAGGCCGACACGACCATCTTATCGATCACCACCTCGATGCTGTGCATCTTGTAGCGGTCGAGCTTCATGCCATGAAATATCTCTTTTATCTCACCATCGACACGGACTGTCAGGTAACCCTTCTTACGAACCTGTTCAAACAATTCCTTGTAGTGTCCTTTACGGTTACGGACAAGCGGAGCCAGCAGATAGGTTTTCTTCCCTTCGTAATGTTCCAGGATCAGGTCAAGCACCTGTTCTTCGGTGTACTTCACCATCTTTTCCCCGCTCAGGTACGAGTAAGCCTCACCCGCCCTTGCATAAAGCAGACGGAAAAAGTCGTATATCTCTGTCGTAGTACCTACGGTAGAACGGGGATTCTTATTGGTCGTTTTCTGTTCGATCGAGATGACCGGGCTTAATCCGGTAATCTTATCCACATCCGGACGTTCCATATTGCCGAGGAAGTTACGGGCATAAGCGGAAAATGTCTCCACATAGCGGCGTTGTCCTTCCGCAAAGATTGTATCAAAAGCCAACGAAGATTTACCGCTACCGCTCATACCGGTTATCACAGTGAGTTTGTTTCGCGGTATCTCGACGTCTATATTTTTCAAATTGTGAACACGGGCGCCTAAAACGGAAATACGACCGCCTTCCAATGCATTTTTATCGTTCATACTTTTTATCAAGGGAATTTATCTTACCACCCAAGCCGAGTTATGCACGTAGGTGTTAGGTGTCTTGTAATACATTTCATTTTCTTTCGGGACCTGTAGCGTATAAGTCTTGCCCAGTGTCTGCAATTTCCGGTCGCGTAACCAGGGATTGAAGCGTTTCAGATCGGCATACGTTATATTATACTTCTGTGCGAAAGCAGACAAATCGGGAATGTCCGACGATACAGCCACGTCTTCGCAGGCAATCGGTTTATAAAGGTCTTCTGCGCGGAGCACGAAACCATATTTATAAGGATTCTCAAATATCTGCTTGATCGCCATGATACGGTATACGTAACGGCTTGTCTCCTCTACCAGCCAGAGGTCGAAGGTGCTATCAGCTTCCTGTTTGGTCAGTTCGCCGGAGATACGCCCCATGCCCGCATTGTAAGAAGCGGCCACATTTGCCCAGTCACCGTATTTGTCGTAAGCAGCTTTCAAATACTTACATGCTGCTTCAGTTGCTTTAGCCACATGACAGCGTTCATCCACGGTCGGGGTAACAGTCAGCCCATATTGCTTGCCTGTCCCTTCGAGAAACTGCCACATTCCCACGGCACGTGCCGGAGACGACACACGCGGGTCGAGATGGCTCTCTATGACCGCCAGGTATTTGAAGTCGTCGGGAATGCCGTTGGCTTTCAATATCGGTTCGATAACCGGAAAATAACGGTTGGCGCGTTTGATCAGCAACATAGTGGTCGAATGGAAGTATGTGAAACTACTCATCTCCCGGTCGAATCCTTCACGCATATTATAGCGGGTTAGGTCGATCGGCGTTCCACAGAAAGTGACCGACGAGGGTATATCAGGCGACGAAGTCATCGACATCACCACCGGACGCCCATCAAGCACCTTTTCCGAATCGCTCGATCCGATAGACAAACACGCAGTCAGGCAGATCAGACCGCCCGACAAAAAACTGAATATACTATTCTTCGATAATTTCATCATCTATACTCTTTGATCTAAAAATGTTAATTGAACCTTTTTTCTTTATCGGCTTACCGTCTGAGCCGGTTGCCTCTATCACATAAAAATAAACTCCGGGCGGGACATATTTACCGCCCTTCTTACCGTCCCAACCCTGCGACGGGTCGGTCCAGTAATACATCTGTACTCCCCAACGGTTGAATATCCAGCATTTGAAACGGGTCAATGAGCGGTAGGCCACTTTGAACTCATCGTTTATGCCAGGTGACGTACCGGGTGAGAAAGCATTCGGAACATCGAGGAAAGAGTCCGAGATGTTGATCGTAACCGGATCTTCAGGCTCCCATGTACACTGGGCTGTACGATCTGATACTGATAAATAAACCGTATAAGTACCGTTTTGGTTGAATATATAGCTTACTTCTTCTCCTTTGTTAAAGTCGATCACTTTTGTCCCCTTTCCCTCGGTTCCATCTTTTTTATAGATCTCCCACTTGAAAATGGCAGCAACCGGCGTATTGCAAACAGCTTTAAAATTGAACTCGACCGGGGCGGAAAGGCTATCGCCTTTTGCAACCATATTGGTTGCGTTCGTATATGATAAAGTATCTATTTTCAAAACGACTTTCACTGCGATTGCCTGGTAGACACCTGTCGTCATTGTTTTCTCCACTCCGAAATGACGGGCAAACAAATCTCCTTTCAGAGTGACATCGGTGTCGCAAAGAGGGGCTTCGATACCGACTGTAAAAATATCTTCCACCGTGTCAGTAACTGTTTTCGGCAGATATGCCGTTTGATCTTCCGATATATCCATCGTCTGGTAAGTAACATCAAATTCACGCTTCAATATTCCAGGTACTCCTGACGGATCATAATATCTCATCTCCTTCATATCAACATCCCCACCCAAATACATCTTGCCGCAATTGCTCTTTTGCGCATCTATATAGAGGCTAGTCGCCTCAAAAACATATTTACTGTAGTCTATAATCCATACATACCCGCCAGCTTTCGAATAAGCATCGTCTTCCAATATATAATACCCATATCCTTCTTCCAGATTTCGAATGACTGTTTCACTACCCTCCTGAACAGATGATATTTTTTCGGCATCGCTACCAACCCCTGCTTTCGCTTTAGTCTTATAGCGATACCATTGATACGAACCTGATGTAGGAGTATATCGTATTTCTACATTATCCATGCCATATACAAGGTAAACCTGAAACTGGCTACTGGTGGGTTGTTTATTATCAAAAGCCAACAAAGGAGTCCCTTTCCCCCCTGTCACCGTATATTTTTGAGCATGTGCTGCAAGTATCAATAATAAAAAACAGAGCGTCCCGACCACTCTTCTTATAAAATTCCTTTGCATATATATAACCTAATTAGCTTCCAAAATTAGTATTTTATACGGACATACACTATCTTTGCTGCAAATATTCGAATTAACAAATGAATAAGATCAGTATATACGTATTGACGTTGTGCCTGAGTTTCTGTAGTGTTTCATTGTATTCACAGAACAACAAAGCACGAATTATTACTACTAACGAATTAAATGATAATATATTTTATCATACGATTGAGCGGGGACAGACAGTATACTCAATCGCAACGATGTATGGAGTGACCGTCGATGACATTTACCGTTTGAATCCGGAAAGCCGCGAATCGATCAAAGCGGGTGCTACATTAAAGATTCCGCAACGGGATGCCGGTACGGCTCCGATGGGGAAAGCAGAGGATAATTTCCTGTATCACACCATACAACCGAAAGAAACGCTTTATTCGTTGTCTATCCGGTATGCCGTACCCGGAACCGATATCATCGAGGCAAACCCTGGACTGTCGACTTCCACCTTCACGATCGGCAAGACGATCCGTATCCCGGCAACACCTATCGAGACACTGCCCACCAAGGAAGTAAAGTCGGTAACCAAAGAAATCGAATATACGATCGCCAAGAAAGAAACGATGTACCGCATCTGCCGGAAGTTCAACATATCGAGCACGGAACTGATCAAACGAAACCCCGAACTGAAGAACGGGGTAAAAGCCGGAATGGTCATAAAAATACCGGTGGAAACCAAAGAAACAGTTACGGAAACAGCTCCGGTCATGCATGAAAGAGACGTAAATGCGTTGCTGTCGACCCCGAAAAAGATCGAACGGGTCAACATGATCAAAGTAGCTTTATTGTTGCCCTTCATGACAAATGAGGCAAAACCGTCCTCCAACACGCAACGTTTCATCGAATATTATGAAGGTCTGTTACTGGCCGTCGACAGTCTGCGTAACAGCGGCTGCTCGATCGAACTCTCCGTATTCGATACAGGCAACGGCACCAAAAAGGTGAAAGAAATCCTGAAAGAAGATGTCTTGAAAGAAGCCAACCTGATCATCGGAGCCGTACAGAACGACCAGATCGCGCCGGTTGCCGAATTTGCCGAAAAGAATAATATCAAATATGTGATACCGTTCACCTCCAAAAACGATGATGTATTGTCCAATGCAAATATATTCCAGGTAAACACCCCTCACTCCTACTTGTATGCCAAAGCATCACAAGCCGGTTGCGACCTGTTTGCCAACGACAACATCATCCTGTTGAAAGTACCCGGTACCGAAGAAAAGACCGACTTCGTCAAAGCCCTGCAAGGAGAGATGAAGCAACGCAACATCTCCTGGCGCGAACTAACTTATTCGAGCGAGACATTCCCGGTCGAAATGGAAGCGATGCTCAGCACAGACAAACGCAGTGTCATTATCCCTACTTCAGGCAGCCTGGAAGCATTGAACAAGTTCAAGGCGCCTTTGCGTATGCTGGCAGAGACAAAACCGGAATACAACATCACGATGTTCGGTTATCCGGAATGGCAAACTTATACCAACGAGTGCCTCGACGACTTCTTTGCATTGAATACCTATATATATAGTTTCTTCTATGCTGACAACCTCTCGCCGGAAGTCTCCGACTTTTATTCCAAATATAAGACATGGTATAGCAAGACCCTGATTAACATATTCCCTAAATATGGTATATTAGGTTTCGACACAGGTATGTTCTTTTTCGATGCCATCCGGAAATACGGTTCCAACTTCGAGAACAACCTGGGCAATATTCGTTACAAGGGCATACAGACCTGTTTCGATTTTGAACGGGTAAACAACTGGGGCGGATTCATCAATACCAGCACATTTATCGTTCATTACCAGAGTGACTATAACGTAACACGTAGCGAAGTAAGATGATCAGAAAGATAACAATCATATCCTTTTTATGCCTGGCCGTCATAACCGGTGTTATGGCACAAAATAAATTTCCCCAGGAAGTATCCGTAGGTGCCTCTTTCGGTATGAACTTCTCATCCGTCAGCTTCAACCCGAAGGTCTACACCAAGATGAAACAGGGATACAACGGGGGCCTGGTACTGCGTTGGAACACGGAAAAGAATCTGGGTCTACAGACGGAACTGAATTTCAGCCAGCAGGGTTGGGACGAGCAATTCGACGAGAATCCGACTTACAAATATACACGTACGATCAATTACCTGGAGATACCGTTCTTCACCCATATTTATTTCGGTAGTAACAAGTTCAAGTTCTATGTAAACCTAGGGCCGAAGATTGGCTTCGCTATCAGCGAAAAGACCGATCAGAACCCCGATGAGAAAAATCAGAATGCAGGAGCCAACAACCAGCACGACATGTCTATCGAACAAAAGTTCGACTGGGGATTATGTGGTGGTCCCGGTATCGAACTGCGTACCGGCATCGGTTATTTCCTGCTCGAAGGACGTTATTACTATGCGTTGGGAGACATCTTCCACAACCGTAAAACGGATTATTTCAACAAATCGGCCGGCCAGGTTTTCTCCGCACGTATCATTTATCTGCTACCTATCCGGAAGAAATAGGAAATATCTTTTCAGTTGAAATGTTCCTGACGGTATTTAGACGGAGTCGTCCCGTATATCTGTTTGAATACCGTACTGAAATACCGTTGGTTGGTGAAGCCTGCCCTCTCTGAAACTTCCAGAATGGTCAGATCCTTATCCGCCAACAGTTCTATTATACGTGCCATCCTGAACTTATTGATATAGTCGCCGATACTGACATCGGTCAACGCTTTCAGTTTTGTATACAGAGAGGCACGACTCATTGCCATATGTGTTGCGACAAAATTCACGTCCAGTTCCGGATTATCGAGGTGTTCGCTTATCAAGCCATTCAGTTTCTTCATAAACATTTCATCGGCATTACTGATCGTATCTTCTTTAGGCGAAATTAACTCTTTACCCTCTTTATAGCGTAATTTGACAGCCTCCCGGTTTTTCAGAATATTACGGGCTATGGCGAGAAGAAATTCCAGGTCGAACGGTTTCGGCAAATAAAAGTCAGCACCTTCTTTATATCCTTGTATCGCACTAGACTGATCTGTCCGTGCTGTCAGCAATATAACCGGAATATGGCTAACTTCCAGGTTCCCTTTTAACTTCCGGCAAAATTCAAAACCATCCATGCGAGGCATCATGACGTCACTGACTACGATATCCGGCTGATAACGTACGGCCATATCAAAAGCCTCAACACCATCTTCTGCTACATAGACCTGCCTGAAATATTCCTTCAACGAGTTTTTCAGATAAATCCGGAGCTCGGGTTCATCTTCCACGACCAAGACGGAATATTTCCGGACAGAAAAATCGGCAATCGTATTCACTTTAACCTCTGGCGATGCCAACAATTCATTCAGGTAAGGCCTTGCTTCAATCGAGGTTATCGCATTCTCCAAAGGCAATTCATAAAAGAAAGTGGCCCCTTTGCCGGTATTATTCTCTGCCCCTACACGTCCCCCATGCAATTCTATCAGTAAACGAGTGTACGACAAACCGATACCGGAACCTTTCCGCCCATGTTCTCCCTGATAGAAACGTTCAAACAACTTCGAGATATCGACATGATCCAAGCCAATCCCCTGATCGGAAACCGACACACGTGCATACCCTTGCTCCAATCGGGAAGAGATTGTTATGCATGAACCTTCGTCACTGAATTTAAGGGCATTCATGATCAAATTGGAAAGTGCCATTTCGCATTTCGCCTCATCGAACGGTACATCTCCAACTGAATCATCCAGGTTATACTCCAAACGGATCTGTTTATATTCCAATTCCCCCTTGAAGACATCTGAAACCTCACGTATCCAGTCATTCAAATGATATGGCCTGATGTGCAAAGTCTCTCCCCCTGTCTCCATCTTACGAACATCCAGCACCATATTGATTATATCTTTAACCCGCCGGACCTGCCTCAAAATATCCGCCAACTGCTTATAATGGCCTATACTAAATCCTTCTTCCGAAGCCAGCATGCGTTTAAGAGGTGAATAGATTAAAGTTAAAGGAGTACGTAATTCATGATTAAGATTGATCAGAAAACGTATCTTATCTTCATAAGTCCGCTGCTCATGCTCTTTCATTGCCCAGATCATCCTGTTCTCCTGCCGTTTCATAAACAGCCAAATAGTCAGGGAAAAACTTGCTATTACAAATAGAACACAACAGAATATGAACCAGTTTGTTCTCCACCAAGGTGGGGTTACTTTGATGGACAACAGTTTCACAGGAACACTCCAATCTCCGTTCTTTTTGAGACATGAAACCTTGACTTCATAATTTCCTACAGCCAGTGCATGGAACGCTATCGTATGATTGGTCGATTCCAGCATTTCTTCTTGTGTTCCTTTAATATAAAAACGAAATAGTTTTTTCCGCATCAGGTCATTTTCCCTGACAATAACCTTAGCCATTAAAGAAGTATAATTCCAAGGAACCGAAATACTGTTATTATCCGAATCGAACCTGATTCCCATAGAAACTCCATTCATTGTAATCTCCGATAATCCGATCATGGGATCAGGGTTTTCAGGGAAAGGTATATTATTCTTAATATAAACCAACCCGACGACTCCGGCCATATAAAGATCTCCCGTACGGCTTATCAATGGAGATTCCGATATATATTCATTTGGATACACGCCGTCAGACTCACCAAACACCATTATTTTGCCATCCTTCGGTGTATAAGCATACAAACCATTGTGAGTTCCGATCCACAAACGTCCGGCTTTATCAAAACCCAAAGATGTGGCTCCCAAAAAGCGATTATTTTCTACAGAGACTACGGTTCTACTCACCGGGTCATAGCAATACAGGCCAACCGTAGTCCCAATCCAGAATTGTCCCTGTCCATCTTTACAGGCTGCCGTAATTTTCCCTATAGAATCAGTTGAGGAATATATTGGTTTTAACGTATTTTCTGAATAATCCAGTTCGAACAGTTCTGTTTCCCCATGTAGAAAACTAACATCTTTTTCCTTCGCTGCCAACCGAAGGGAAGAGACTGCCAGTCCATCACATTCGTGCCTTACGGCTGATAAATTCCGTGTCGATCGATCATACAGATAGACACTGTCTGCCAATAAATAAAACTGCTTTTCATCCAACCAGATCAAATGGACCGATTTACCCTGTTTGAACAACATATTTAGTTTATCAGAATCTGTTATCGGATATTCTTTCACAGCACCTGTCTGTTTATTAAAAAGAAATAATCCTCTCCCAAAACGGGAAAAAAGAAGTTCTTCTTCTTCATAACCGATAATAGAAACGATTTTCGACGGATAAGTGGACGGATAATGCCTGAACAAGCCGGTTTGAGGATCCAGGCGATTTATACCTCCCCCATCAGTACCTAACCAAATAAATCCATCTTTATCTTCATACATGCCATTCACCGTTTTTTCACTCAAACCATAAATTGAATTCAGGAAGGTATCCTGATAAGTTTTCATATAAATCTTTTTCAACCCCACCAAACCACATCTGATACCGCCGGCCCACATATTACCATCCGGATCATTATACAAACACCAAAAAGAATCTCCAGGTAAAGAAGCTGATTTTCCCGGAACATGGTTTATTACAGTTATTTCACCCGTTTCTTTATCATAAATATTTATACCTCCGCCATCCGTTGCCAACCAGAGCTTTCCGTCCTGCTCCTTTATATCCCAAATAACATTATGGGATAGTTTCCCCGGCATATCAAGAAAGCATATCTGATTTCTATCCCAATCATACCCTATCAGTCCTTTTCCATAAGGCGACAACCACACACGCCCGGAAGAATCGACTAATAAAGCTGATATCTGGTAGTTTTTCGTTAAAGATGAAAGCCGTAAATCTCCGGTTTGAATATTGTATTCCCACAAACCACTCCAGCGGGAAGCCAGTAAAACGATGTTATCTTCCAATTCATACAAAGAGGCTTTTTCAAAAGATATTTGTATATCTTCTTTCAAATAAACCGGTAAAGAAGAGATTTTTTTCCCGGCATAACTATATTTGAAAAACTCATTGTGCCCAAAAAATAAAATACCGTCTTCGATAAGCACATAAGAGGACACATTCAATTGAGTTCCTTCAAAAACGACCGGTATAAAATTATCTTTCTCCCAGTTGTATAATGCCAGTCCCCGCGTTGTACCGACCCACAAATTCTGAATAGAATCTTCTATTAAAAAACAAATATCATTATCAGGGATAGATCCGACATCTTTTTTATTATGATAGTAATTTTTCACTCTCTCCCCGTCAAAGCTATTCAATCCTAAATGAGTTCCGATCCAGATACCCCCCTTATGATCCATCAAGATACATTTCACCATGGATTCCGATAACCCGTCTTTGAGGGAAATCTGTTTAAAATAATACTCCGGGGCAGCTTTCGTAATTATTGCACAACAAAAAATAAAAATACACACATATATATGTTTTCCTATAGTTAACATCCTAAAGTTTTGTTTAATAGATTAATACCAGTGTTCCGTAAGAACTCATGCCTTTTGGCTGTAAACAATAGGATTACAGGAGATTAATTATTATAAAAAAATGAGGTATACTTTACAGGTAGATTTTTTATAAGAAAAGAACTTTGGAAGATGGAGTCTTATCGTATCAATATATAAGATTTCTACTGTTACCTTATAATTTCCCTGTTTAATCAGTAATTATGCATTTCGTATAAAAAAAATTAAAATAAAGAAATAACCATCTGTTCCATAAAGTCTAAGAAAGGTGTCTTTTTGTAAAAAATCTTTTTTTATCTTTGCTAAGAATCCAAAAGGCATGAGTTCTTACGGAACTTATACCTTTTTCATCAAGCATAAAAATCAACGATTCTTCGTCTTTTTGGACAAATATTGAACTTTTTTGTACAAAACCGGACATCCGACCACACACATACATATAAATTTGTCTTCCAGATAATCTAATTAACACGGATGAATATGTTAACACTAAAAGCAGGTCGAATGGCGAAAGACAAACTACTCCTTATAACCTTTCTTGTCTGGTTGGTTACAGGATGCACAAACTCAACTCCTTCCGGGATAAACATCATTCCCCGGCCGGAACAACAAACCACCGGTAAAGGGCATTTCACCTTTAACAAATCGACAACAATCCGGATCGAAAATCAGGAGCAGGAAGCTGTAGCCGGATTATTAGCCGACTTATTTACGACCTCCGCCGGATTCACTCCGACAATCGGAACCGATTCGTCCTTCAAGACTGCTTCCGTCGTTTTTTCTACCGACACAACACTCGCTAAAGAAAATTATGAACTGCAAATAACGCCTTCCCATATATCCGTAAAAGCAGCTGATAACTGCGGCTTCTTCTATGCCGTACAATCCATCCGTATGCTACTCCCGCCAGCCATAGAAAGCAGAGTACCGGCCGACGGAATCGAATGGAGCGTACCGGCACTGACTTTACAGGACAGTCCCCGCTTCCCTTACCGTGGTTTAATGCTCGATGTTTCCCGCTTTTTCATTCCTAAAGAAAACGTGATTCGGATAATCGACTATATGGCGATGTTAAAACTGAACAAACTCCACCTGCATCTGGTCGATGGTAACGGATGGCGTCTGGAAATAAAGAAATATCCCCGCCTGACGGAAGTCGGAGCCTGGAGAGTGGCCCGTGACACAGATTTCTCCCAACGTAAAAACGCTCTACCGGGAGAAGAGACACCTGTAGGCGGATTCTATACGCAGGAGGAGATGAAAGAGATCATCGCCTATGCTGCAGCACGGCAGGTAGAAATAATTCCGGAAATAGAGATGCCTGCACACACCAACTCCTCGCTGGCGGCCTATCCGGAACTGGCATGCCCGGTAGTGAAAGACCCGATACATGTAATCCCCGGAATGGGTGGAGATGCCTCGGAGATTGTTTACTGTGCCGGAAATGAGAAAGTCTTTTCCTTCCTTGAGAATGTTCTCGACGAAGTGATCGCCCTCTTCCCCTCCACCTACATCAATCTGGGTGGCGACGAAGCCTCTAAAAAATACTGGAAGATATGCCCGCTTTGCCAGGCACGCATGAAAGCAGAAGGTTTTACGGATATCGAAGACTTGCAGGGCTATTTCATGAACCGCATGTCCGATTATGTAAAAAGCAAAGGCCGCCAGGTCATCGGCTGGGACGAACTGACCAACAGCAAAATCCCCAACGACGCAATCATCCTGGGGTGGCAAGGGCTCGGTACCGCCGGATACAAGGCCGGGCAGATGGGGCATCGTTTCATCATGACTCCCGCCCGTGTGCTTTACCTGATCCGCTACCAGGGACCGCAATGGTTCGAGCCACGTACCTATTTCGGAAACAATACTTTGGAGAATGTCTACCAGTACGAGCCGGTACAACCGGAGTGGAACCCTGAAGTAGCCCAAAAACTGATGGGCGTGCAAGGGTGCATGTGGACTGAGTTTTGCACTTCTGCCGAAGATGTGGAATACCTCCTCTTCCCCCGCCTGGCTGCTGTCGGCGAGATAGCGTGGTCCGGCAAAGACAAAAAGGATTGGCCCGACTTCCTGAAACGGCTGGATGTGTTGACACAGCATTATGATTACCTCGGGGTCAACTATGCCCGTTCCATGTTCAACATCGATCATCTGGTAACAGGGGATAACGATACATTGAAAGTCGCCCTCACCTGTATCCGCCCGGATATGGAGATACGTTATACGGTGGATGGCAGCGAGCCACAGGTTTCTTCCCCGCTCTACACGGATTCATTGGCCTTTACCGACAGTGTTACGATCAAAGCGGCGACCTTTGCGTCGGGAGAGCAAAAAGGGCAGACATTGACCTTGCCCCTTCACCGGAACAAAGCAACAGCCCGTCCGGTCATCGACGGTAACGAGCAGACTTACCGCCTGACCAACGGATTAAGGGGAAGTGACAAGCAATCCGATTTCGAATGGTGCGGATGGTATGACAGAGATGCCTCCTTCACAATCGACCTCGGAAAAGAAGAAAATATCGGACAGATAACGATCGGCTGTATCACCAATTACGGAATGGGTGCACATATCCCGGCAAAGATTACGTTATCCGTTTCAAACGATAACCGGACATATACACGGATTGCTGAACGTTCCTTCACACCGGAAGAGATATTCCGTGAAGGTGTCCGTATCAAAGACAAGACATTCGACAACCTGGCATCTACAGGCCGTTACCTGAAAGTCGACCTGAAGAATCCCGGAAAATGCCCCGAAGATCATACACGACCGGGACAAGGTACATGGATATATACAGATGAAATAATAATTCTATAAATACAATGAAAAAAACTCTGTTATCTATTTTCACTCTGTGCAGCCTGGGAATGTTCCAGGCTGCAGCAGAGCCTGCAGACAACACGCCCGAGTGGCAGAGCCAGTACGCAATCGGTCTGAACAAACTGGAACCGCACGCCTACGTCTGGCCTTTTGAAAACGAGAAAGCCGTATCGGCCCGCGACCACGAATCGTCGCCCTGGTATCAAAGCCTGAACGGCAAATGGAAATTCCACTGGACAAAGAACCCCGACAACCGTCCGAAGGATTTCTACAAACCTTCTTTTTATACCGGAGGATGGGCAGACATCAACGTCCCCGGCAACTGGGAACGCCAGGGATACGGCACAGCTATCTATGTAAATGAAACCTATGAGTTCGACGATCCGATGTTCAACTTCAAGAAAAACCCGCCTTTGGTTCCCTACGCAGAAAATGAAGTAGGATCCTACCGCCGTACCTTTACCATACCGGCATCATGGGACGGCCGCCGCGTGGTACTCTGCTGCGAAGGTGTCATCTCTTTCTATTATGTATGGGTGAACGGGGAAAAGCTCGGTTACAACCAAGGCTCCAAAACGCCCGCAGAATGGGATATCACCGATAAACTGCAACCGGGTGAAAACACCGTCGCGCTGGAAGTGTACCGCTGGAGTTCCGGCTCCTACCTGGAATGTCAGGACATGTGGCGCCTGAGCGGTATCGAACGCAACGTCTACCTCTACAGTACTCCGCAGCAATACATTGCCGATTACAAAGTTGTCTCTACACTCGACAAGGACACCTATCGGGACGGTATCTTCAACCTGGATGTCCGGATCGCAGGCAAATCTGATCCCAACGCACACATCGCCTACCGACTGAAAGATGCCAATGGCAAAATCATCCTGAAAGAGGAAATCAAAGTTCCCGCCGGAGACAATAACCGGATCACATTCAAAGGCGTAACTATCCCCAGTGTAAAAGCCTGGAGTGCAGAGCATCCGAACCTGTACACGCTTCTTCTCTCGCTGAAAGACAGTAACGGCAAAGAGACTGAACTGACGGGAAGCAGAGTCGGCTTCCGTACCTCCGAAATCAAAGACGGCCGCTTCTGCGTGAACGGTGTGCCGACACTGGTCAAAGGAACGAACCGCCACGAACATTCGCAGCTGGGTCGTACCGTCAGCCGCGAACTGATGCTGAAAGATATCGAATTGATGAAACAGTATAACATCAACACCGTGCGCAACTCCCACTACCCGACCGATCCGTTGTGGTACGAACTCTGCGATGAATACGGTCTTTACATGATCGACGAAGCCAATATCGAATCACACGGTATGGGATACGGCCCCGAATCGCTGGCTAAAGACAGTACCTGGCTCCCTGCCCATATGGACCGCACCCGCCGGATGTACGAACGTTCCAAGAATCATCCCTGCATCGTGATCTGGTCGCTGGGTAACGAAGCCGGCAACGGCATCAATTTTGAACGTACTTACGACTGGCTCAAATCTGTCGAAAAGAACCGGCCGGTACAGTACGAACGTGCCGAGCAAAACTACAACACGGATATCTACTGCCGCATGTACCGCAGTGTAGACGTTATCAAAGAATACCTGAATCAGAAAGAGCCGAAAATCTACCGCCCTTTCATTCTTTGCGAATATGTGCATGCAATGGGAAACAGTGTCGGCGGCCTGAAAGAATACTGGGATGTATTCGAAAACGAACCGATGGCACAAGGTGGTTGTGTCTGGGATTGGGTAGACCAGTCGTTCCGCGAACTGGATGAGAACGGTAACTGGTATTGGTCGTACGGAGGCGATTATGGTCCTAAAGGTATCCCCAGCTTCGACAACTTCTGCTGTAACGGGCTGATCGGTGCCGACCGCGTACCGCATCCGCATCTGAACGAAGTGAAAAAGGTTTACCAATATATCAAGGCCAGCCTGACTGACGAACGCAACCTGACACTCTCCGTCAAAAACTGGTACGATTTCAGCAACCTGAATGAATATACTCTGAACTGGCAACTGGTCACAGACAACGGAGAGGTTGTACGCCAGGGAACAGAAACCGTCGACTGCCTGCCACACGAAACCACCACACTGACACTCGGTAAAACCTCCTTACCGAAAAACTGTAAAGAGGCATTCCTGAATCTGAGCTGGACACCAAAGCAGGCACGTCCGTTCATCCCGATCACCCATGAAGTGGCTTACGATCAGTTTGTATGGACCGTCAACAAGAACTATCGCCCGGAATATCCCACCCTGAAGACTTCTGCCCTGAAACAGGACGACAACACATTCAGCAACGACCGCATCGGCATCTCCTTCTCTCCGGAGACAGGGGCCATGACCTCTTATAAGCTCGACGGAAAAGAAATGCTTTCCACACCGCTCACGATCAGCCTTTACCGCCCTATCACGGACAACGATAACCGCGACCGTAACGGTGCCCGCTTGTGGAAAACGGCAGGTCTTAACACGCTCAACCAACAAGCAAAAGCCTTTCGTGCAGAAAAGAACAGTGTTCAGACAACACTGGCACTACTAAACGGTAAAGGTGAGACAGTAGGGACAGCCACGCAGCACTATCAACTGACCCCTGACGGCACAGTAAAGATAGCAACCTCCTTCACTCCGGATACCGCTATCGTCAAATCGCTGGCACGTATCGGACTGACCTTCGAAATGCCATCCGAATATACACAGGTTTCTTACCTGGGACGCACCGGAGAAACATACGCCGACCGCATCCAAAGCGGACGGATCGCCCTCGACAAGACGGACGCGGAACGAATGTTCCATTATTACGTCAAACCTCAGTCGACCGGTAACCGTACGGATATGCGTTGGGCAACAATCACGAACGAAGCGGGAAACGGCTTGCACGTAACAGCCGCTACTCCCTGGCAGTTTAGCATCGTACCTTTTACGGACAGCAATATCGATGCTTCCACCCATATCAATCAGTTAAAGAGAAGCGGTACAGTGACTGTCCATCTGGATGCCGAACAGGCGGGTGTCGGTACAGCTACTTGCGGACCAGGTGTATTGCCACAGTACCTGGTACCGGTGGAAAAGACTACGTTCGAGTTTGTCATCCGACCAGTAGAATAAGAGTATAAAAACGGACAGAAAACAAAAAAACAGGAGGTTGTCCAAAAAGCTATTACTGACCGCAGACAACGCAGAATACACAGACTCTCGCAGATCTATTTTATGAATAAATAGGGTCTGCGAGACTCTGCGCTCTGTCTGCGTTATTCAGCGTTCCTTAATATGGACTTTTCGGACAGCTGCCTAAGGCCGACTTCTTCATCTCACGACGTCGACTTCTTCATCTCGGAAAGCAAACTTCTTCATCTCACAAAACACACTTCTTCAAGTATCGGAAAACACATCTTCATGTTCCGGCGCAAACTTCTTCAAGTTTCGGAGTTTGTTTCTTCATGTTTCGGAGTTGACTTCTTCATCTCGAAGAGAGAGGCATAAAAAAATCCCTTCCGGAAAATCCGGAGAGGGATCTTTTATCATTCAGAAAATAAAAATTATTCAATCTCCGGACGATCACTGCCAGAACCGCCATCTGTATTCTTTTTACCTTCCACCAGTTTGTCAATCCATACAAATTCCACTTTCTGCATGGCAGCTTTCAATTCTTCTCCGGGTTGGAAATTAATATTTACACAATTAATATCCGTAGCCTTCAAATCTTCTTTCTTCTCCTTACCCCTACTGTTTATGGAAGGATAAAAAGTACCCCAATCACCAAGTTTCACACTATGCCCGTCTGCCGTCAGACGTTGGATTATTTTCCGAAGCTGGCGGATAGACATCAACGCTTCCGAGGGATTCAGCGTCGTCTCGTCGGCAATAAGTTCGGCCACTTTCGTTTCCGGAACCAACCCGGTAGAATTCTGAACGGCATACCATTTTTTCGGCGCGTTCTTATCCCGCGGATTAGCACGTTGGATCGCTCTAATTAATATAGCCATGATAAATAAATTTTAAATTATAATTAAAATACATCGTATTCTTTAATAGAAAGCCCTTCATCAAAATGTTGAAGTCAATGACCTGATGAATGTAAGAACAGCTACCAACTTATTTCGTTGAATACGCAACATAAAATCAAAAGATATGAACCAAAGGCCCCCTCTTCGCAGAGGGGAACCTTCCCACACATCAATTAGCCTTACACTAGTATCCTATGGCTCCCGATGAGGTTAGCGGCCATCCCGGATTTTGGTAAATCACAGAAGTTCCCAAATCGTTCGGGTCGCTAGATGTATATTTGAAATGATGCAGTGCAATCGGATCAAGATAGTGCGCTTCACACCATTTATATCCATCCCACATAAGATTGTTGCCTTGGCTGATAACCCTGTAAGGACGTAAATATTCGCCGCTGTTCGCAAGGCTGGAAACATTTGCATTCTGTTGTCCTTCTGGAATAAGCAGACTTTCACCTGTGGGCTTTTTATCCTTATCCAATTTGGGATATGCATCTTTCAAACCTGATCCCCAAAGGTTTACGCCTTCCACCTGATAACCATTGACTTGATCCAGAGCTCTCCAGCGTCTCAGGTCCATCATACGCAGACCTTCTTCTACCATTTCGCAACGGCGTTCGCGACGGATGCAATATAGTAACGGAGATACTTGTCTTCCTGCAGAGTATACACCCCAATCAGACTCTTTATCCAGTTTTGTGGCATTCAGTGTAATACGGTAATCCGGTAAATTAGCCCTGTCACGGATGGCATTCCAGTAAGCCTCGGATTCAGCAGATATACTGTTCCCTCCCTTTTCCATGCAATCAGCCTCGATATAGTTCAAATATGCTTCGGCAGCCCGGAAAATAGGTGAACCTTCTACGGATCTTTGATCGCCGCCAGTGTAGTAAGTATCAGCTGCCAGACCTTTGCGCAGGCCATAACCTGTAACAGATCTTACTTCCGGGTTGTCGATGATGGCAGGAGCATAAGGCCACGAAAGTCCATTATATTCTCCGGCTTCATTGGTCTGTTTGTCCAGATGTTCGTAAGGACGCATCATAAAGAGGTTAAGCCGCGACTCCCTGTCGGTTTCTACATCTTTAACGGATTTGTCTCCTTTATACAAGGGAGAAGCGTAAATTGGCAAGCCGTCTCTGCACAAAAATGTTTCTACATATTGACGGGTGAATCCGGTGTTACCTCCGTTTAATATATAAGAAGTGGCACCATGTTTTACACCTAATGAAAAACTATACCGTTTCCACAAGAGTATTTCGGGAGCCGAATTCATATCTTCCAAAGCGAACTGTGCGAAATAAGGATTGCTCATACCACGATTAGTCGTATCCGACTGATTGACACCTGTTTTATCTGTATTTTGAGCCAACAATCCCTGGTCTGCAAGCTCTTTGGATGCCGCTTTACATTCTTTTAGGAAGAAAGCTATCTCACTGTCCAGGTTTGCGCCTGTGTATTCGCCACCGGGCCATCCGGGACCACCGGGTACTAAAGCCGTACCTTTATGGTAGGTCAGCCAGCTTGCTTCAAACAAAGCGACTCTCGATTTAACTAATAACGCTACATTGCGGGTAATCCTGTTTTTCCCTCCCGACGGAGCCGTATTACTCAAAAGCATCAGGGCAGAATCCAGGTCACTGATGATGAAGTGTGCTACTTCATTACGAGGACTGCGTTTACTGGCTTCTATTAATTCCCCTTCTTCATCTATTAATGTATTCTTGATAATGGGAAAATCCCCTAATGTTTGTAATTTGGAGAAATAATTCCATGCTCGCTGCAAGTATACTTCGCCAATGTAATGCCTGATGTTATTGTCGTTACCTTGTATGCTCTTGGAATTATAACGCGGCATTACGGTCTCAATGAAATAGTTGGCATTTCTTATTTTTTTGAAATTCCATGGATCATCATCTTCTTTGATCGATTCAGGAACTTTCCATTGCCCGGGCAGCCATTTGTTGTCGTAACTTGATTTTGCCTGGTTATCAGTGCCATTATCATTGCCCCAACTCCCGATTGTATATTTTTCTTCATGTGCAGGAAAGTCGTACCCTTTGATGGCATAAGATGCCAGGTCGGCTTCGGACCATAAGTAATTATTGGGAGTTACTTTATCCAAAGGCTCAAGGTCTAAGAAATCATTGCACGAACTCAGGCCGACCAGTCCTCCTGCTAATATAAATAAGTATTTATTTAATGTTTTCATTTGCTATTCAATTAAAAATTAACACTAAGTCCTGTTGAAAATGTCTGTGACAGCGGATGTGTCTTGGCTGTAGAAGTCCCGTCATTCCAGTTTGCTCCGTATCCTGTACCCAAAGTTTCGGGGTCGAAAGCATCGGGTAGTGAAGTTATGGTAAACAGGTTCTCGGCAGAGAAGAATATTCTCAGATTAGAGATTCTGGCCTTCTGCGTATAACGTGCCGGGATGGTGTATCCTATTTGCAGGTTCTTCAGGCGACAGTAGGCGGCATTCTGCAGGTAGCGGCTCTGTTTCTTTTGGTTCTGATCATTGAACAATGGCCTCGGCAAGTAGGCATCGTGATTTTCGCCCCAGAAGTCATCTGCGTCACGGTAAAAGTCCATCTGGCTTTTGAAAAAGCCGGATTGCCATCTGTTTCCGGTAGCACCGAACATCATGTTTCCATCTATATAATAGTCTCTTTTCAATACACCTTGCAGGAATACGCGTATATCAAAGCCTTTCCATGAGGCATCCAGGTCAAGGCCAAACTTGTAACGCGGCGTGTTGTTACCAATAATTTTCAAGTCACCCGGATTGTCTACGGTAGTTCCTTTGTGGATTGTACCGTCTCCGTCCAGGTCTTTGTACATGATATCACCGGCAGCCCAATTCTTGCCGACTTCACTTTGTCCGCCATTGGGCAGGGATGCCAGATGATCCTGCATTTCCTGATCGCTCTTGGCAATTCCAATCGTTTCGAATCCCCAGATTTCGCCCATATATTCTCCGGTTCTCCATGTAGAAAGCAAGCCTTTTTCATTCGGATATTTTAAGACTTTCTGCCGGTCGTCTGAAAGAAGCACATGTACTCCATATTGTACTGCGTCGATACGGTCTCTCCATGAAAGGTCGAGCTCGAAACCGGTAGACTGCAAGTCGGCATTATTTGTTTTAGGAACATCGGCCCCTAATACAGCAGGTAAAGTGGGAGCTGGCCCTACCATATTTACAGTTTTTCTGTTGAACCAGTCAAAGCTCATGTTGAAACGATTATTGAACATTCCCAGGTCGAAGCCGATATTCCATGAACGCATGGTTTCCCAACCTAAAAGCGCTGAAATCAATTCGGGCGAAGCAGCCGTGTTCTCAAATTTGCTATTGCTTAACAGCCAGTGACTTTTGCTATCATTGGCAACAAATGGCATTGTCTGGATATAGGGATAAAGCGCTTTGGTATTTTGGTTGCCAAGTTCACCCCATGAACCACGTATCTTTAATGTGTTGATAGTGCTTTCCAGCGGTTCCATAAATTCCTCACGTGCTACGTTCCAGCCGGCGGATACTGAAGGGAACCAGTTCTAACGCTTGTCGGCGGCAAAGCGGGAGGTGCCATCATAACGCATGTTGAACTCTACCAGGTAACGTTCTTTATAATCATAGTTCAATCGTCCAAAGAAACCGGCTGTTGCCCAATGATTTTTGTCACCTGCATCCTTATCAATTTCAATTTTATCAGGTCCTGTGGCCGTATTCAAATCGGGAACTTTCTCTGTGATGAGGTCTGTACGGCTGGCACCCAGTTTACGCCATTTATTCAGTTCGGCCTGGAAACCCACCATGACCTTAAAATTATGGCCGCTTTCCAGTGATTTCATAAAATCAGAATAAATGTTCGGATTAAAGAAATTAGTTCTTTCGGCATATTCTGCGACAGAATTGGTATCTTCGAAATATTCTGTTCCATCTACATAATGTTTGGGAAGATGTAATACATCCTTGTGTTGGAATCCATCAACAGTCTTATAATTCAACTCTCCAAATACCTTCCATCCTTTAACGGGTTCCAGTACAACCTGGAATTGCTGGTATAACCAATCAGTCTGACTGGCATCTTTACCCTGGTAAAGTAACTGTGACAGCAACCCAACCTGAGCATAACCGTTCGGATCATACATGGGTTCGGAGGGAAAACGCTTGGCCATGTCGTGATAATACTGGTTGTTATCCATGGTGGACGGCTTGCTGTAATCCTTACGCATATATTTGGTGCTGTAATTCATGTGTAGCCATGGAAATAATTCTGCATTGATTTTGGCTGTTACTGTGTATCTTTTTAGTTTATCGGGATTAAAACTGATCAGACCCGTTTGGTCCATAAAGTTACCAGAGAGGTAATACTGGAACTTTTCAGTACCTCCATTAATACTTAATGAATGTTCCTGTGAAAAAGCAGTGCCTCCGAAGAAAATATCATACCAGTCGTTATTAGAGTTTCCAAGCCAGTTCCATGTCTTGCCGTCCGCATTGGCAAATGTTGTCTGCGTGCCGGGAATTTCCCCTTTTTGATAAGCGAGCATGAGTTCCAAATTCTGAGCCGGGAAAAGGAGACCCTCTTGAGTATTGACAGCTGCCAGGTTCATGTATTGTGCATAGGTATATGAATCCGGTAATTGCGGCATGTTAATGGCATGGCTCCAACGGAAATTATCGTTATAACTGATGTTGACTTTACCTGCCTTACCTTTCTTGGTAGTGATCAAAACGACACCGAATGGCGCACGTGAACCGTAGATGGAGGAGGCGGCAGCATCTTTCAAAACGGAAATGCTTTCAATGTCATTCGGATTCAAGACATTCATATCACCTTCCATGCCGTCGATCAACACTAATGGCGAGGCATTGGAACCATTGCCGATAGTACCGGCACCGCGAATATTAATTTTCATGTCCTGACCGATTTCACCACCATTACCATCAGAACCATAGCTGAAGTTCATACCCGGCACTAAACCTTGTAAGGCTTGGGATACGTTTGTAACCGGACGGGAAGTCAACTCTTTGGCATCGACGACAGATACAGATCCTGTCAAATTCACTTTCTTTTGTGAACCGAAACCAACGACAACGACTTCGTCCAACGCTTGTGAGTCGTCTTCTAAAACGATATCCAATGATTGCTGGTTCGTAATCTTTACATTTACATCTTTATAACCGATAAATGAAACTTTCAGGGTAGCCCCTGCCGGTACTTTCAATGAGAAATTACCTTCAACATCAGTTACAGTTCCGATGGTTGTGCCAACGACAGACACGTTGGCTCCGATAACCGTTTCACCAGTGGCATCTTTTACAATACCTTTGATAGTACGTTCGTTTTGTTGGCTAGCCGGTATGTCAGCACTTTCTTTAATAGTAGGATTCGAGGCTTCCAAGCCTTTTCCTGTGTCCGCCTTCGATTGGGCGGTAGAGAATAAAAACAGGAGGGCAAACGCCACATTCCAATTTTTTATTCCCCGGAAATTTTCTTTCTTCATGTTAAATGTCATTTCTTTTTAAGTTTTTTCCAATAATTCTTAATTCTCTCTGATTAGATTTAAAGGGTAGGTTATCCCCTTTTTACTACTAGTGTTTCCTTTTTTAAACCATAGGCAATTTTTTATTTATTTCACAAAGCAAAAGAAGCGATATAGTGCCCATTCAATATCTAAAATCGTCTAAAGTATTTTCGTTATTTGATAAATCAGCCATTAGATAAGCTCTGAAACAACAATCGGAATATATTTGGAAGAATGACAAAACAAATCCGGATAACGTTAACAAACAGAAAAAGCGCAACCATGTACTTAGACATGATTACGCTTTTTATAACCTTTATTTGTCCTTTACGGACTACTATTCTAATTTATCTCAAACGGTCGAGCGAACGAACCAGAGCCTCGTCAGCACCGATATTACGGATAGCCAGGTAATCCAGTATCAAGGCAATTACAGGGAAAGACAAGGCGATCTTTACACTCAGAGCGGCACCTGCCAGTTCTTCTTTCAGTATCCATACAAAGAAACCGAACAAAGCATAGAAACCCAACATCAGGATGGCATTAAATACGCACAGACGGATTTGCAGGATTCTTTTCTTGAATAAAAAGATGGTGAGCAACGCCAGGATAGAGATCACCGCCGTCAATGCAAAAAGTCCCCACGTCGGATAAACCAACTCCGCTTCAGCGGCGATCGTGCTGACACCTGTCGCATCGAAAGAGTAAAACTGATCTCCCGCCTGCAACAAGGCAAGAGGTAAAAACAGCGTGGCTACCATCAGGCCCACGATAATAAGCAAATAAACTGTTTGTATTCTTTGTAACATGGTTATTAGTTCATTTTAAATGGAAAGGCCGACTCTATCAGGGTCAGCCTTTTCATATCTTACACAATATTTCTTCTTAGAAGTTATTCTTTTCTTTAGCAGGGTTCTTATAATAAACCTTACCTTCTTCATATTCCTGTGCTGCGATCAGCGTCGATTTCGGAAGTTTTTCATAATAACGGGAGATCTCGATCTGCTCTCTGTTTTCGAAAACTTCTTCCAGGTTATCGTTGTATGATGCAAACTCCTGCAGTTTCTTTTCCAGGTCCTGCTTCATTTCAACACTAATCTGATTAGCTCGTTTACCGATGATCATTACTGTTTCATACACATTTCCCGTGTCGGCTGACAACTTCATCATGTCACGGGTAACCGTATTCGAAGGAGCGTTAGACTTTCTGTAATCCATTTTACTTTATTGTTAAATAATATCGTTAATACGTATCTGTTATTCTCTTGTTGGCGTAATCGTAGAACTTTTGTGCCTGTTTTACGTATTTGCCTTCCGGATATTCGTTCATGTAAGTGTAGTATTCATCCACAACCTCACGATAACGACCCTGTAACTTCTCTTCCACACTGTTTATAGCCTGTTCATACTTCGAGCGCAATACGTAGAACATGAACTCTTCCCTATATTTGGAATAAGGATAGTTCTTCAACGCGTTCTCGGCAGTGATCACGGCAGACAAATAGTTATTGTCGCGCATGTAAGTACCCAAGTTATAATACAATCTTACAGCCAGCAGTTCCTTGTAAGCCAGTTTCTCCTGCAATTCAAACATGATCTTCTGGGCTTCGGCGGCACGTTCGCTCTGCGGATAATACTCCAGATAGAGCTGCAACTGGTTGATAGCTTCATACGTCTGTGTCTGATCTAACCGCGGATCGGGTGAATCCAGATACAAACCATATCCTGAATAATAACGGGCCAATTCAGTGTATTCGCCCTTCGGATAGGTGGTATAATACGTATTAAAGTATTGCGAAGCCGTCTGATAATCTTTCTGTCCGTAATAGCTCTGGGCCAGCAGGTACAAGGATTCTTCGGCATAAGCAGTTCCTTTAAAGATTGTAACCAGTTCATCCAGCAGGGTAGCGGACTTGTTATATTGCTTTGCATTGAAGTACTTCTTTGCATACGAATATTTCAGCTCATAGTCCGTACTTTTCAGTATCTTGTTGTACTCCCCGCAAGAGGATAACAAGACCGTAATCATCATCAATAAAAATACAACCTTTTTCATTCACATACTTTTAGCGCGCAAAGTTACATTATTTTCGGTAAAATAACGAAGCGCATAACGTTAATATTTACAACTTATATAAATCGCTGGCAGCAATCAGCTCCAGTTTATTGGCTTTCAGCACCTCTGCACACTTCTCCACATTGTCGGGACGGATGATCACATTCGCCGCCTCTCCCTGCGAGAAAGCATACATATATTCGACAAAAATACCTGCAGAAGTAATGATCTCCATCGCCTTAGCCAGCGCACCCGGCTGATTGGGGCAATGAAGGCATACGACATCGGCCACACTCACCGCATATAGTTTTTCACGAAGAACCTGAATAGCTTTCTCCGTATCCGACACGATCAGACGCAGAATACCGAAATCCGAATTTTCTGCCACTGTAAAGGCCGACATGTTCACTCCGGCTTCACCTAAAATCTTTGCTACTTCCGTAAAACGGCCTTTCTTATTTTCTAGAAAGATGGATAATTGTTTAATTAGCATAGCATTTTACTCTTTTAAGGGGTTAAACTAACTTACGATTGTCGATCACATGTTTAGCCTTGCCCTGACTGCGTTCAAGGCTGCGCGGTTCGACGATCTTTATATCAGGCTGAATACCGATCACGCTCTGCATGCGGGCGGCGATCTTCTTCTTCAGCGCGATCATCTTATTCATCTCGTCCGAATAATAGTCCGGACGTACTTCCACCTGAATCTGGAAAGTATCGGTGTTGTTCACACGGTCCACCACGATCAGGTAATGCGGTTCAAATTCCGGCATTTCCAACAATACGGACTCTACCTGCGATGGGAATACGTTCACACCGCGGATGATCATCATATCGTCGCTACGTCCGAGGATACGGCCCATACGGACAGCTGTACGACCGCATTCGCATTTTTCGTAGATCAGATGTGTCAGGTCACGCGTACGATAACGGATCATCGGCATACCTTCCTTGGTCAGTGTCGTGAACACCAGTTCGCCTTGTTCGCCCGGAGCAACCGGCTGCAAGGTTACCGGATCGACGATTTCCGGGAAGAAATGGTCCTCCCACAGGTGCGTCCCGTTCTGGCATTCGCATTCGCCGCCGACACCAGGACCACAGATCTCCGTCAACCCGTAGATATCATATGCCTTGATGTTCAGCTTTTCTTCCAGTTCCTTACGCATGTTTTCCGTCCAGGGTTCAGCGCCGAAAGCTCCTACCCTCAACTGAAATTCTTCCAAAGGGATACCTGAACTGTGGATCGTCTCCGCCAGATACAGGGCATACGAAGGCGTACATGCCAGTCCCTTCGCACCGAAGTCGTGCATCAACTGGATTTGTTTCTGGGTATTACCGCTACTCATCGGGATCACTGTCCCGCCGATATTTTCCACGCCGCCGTGGGCACCCAAACCTCCGGTAAACAAACCGTAGCCATAGGAAACCTGCACGGAGTCATTCTTTGTAATACCATAAGCCGTCAGGCAGCGTGCCACCACTTCCGACCAGATGGACAAGTCCTTGCGGGTATATCCTACAACGATCGGTTTTCCGGTCGTACCCGAAGAGGCATGCAAACGAACAATCTCGGACATCGGTACAGCCATCAGTCCGAAGGGATAATTATCGCGTAAATCCTGCTTAACCGTGAACGGCAGCTTGGATATATCTTCAATAGATTGAATATCATCCGGAGTAATACCCATCTCCTGCATTTTCTTGCGATAAAAGGGGGTATTATGATAAACGTGTTCGACAACCCGTTTCAACCGGATGCTCTGTAATTTCCGCATTTCTTCGCGGTCCATACATTCAATAGTTTCGTTCCAAATCATGGTATCAGTTTGTTATCATTTAATTGTTAGTAGTATAAAACTGTCGCAAAGTAATAACTTTTTTACTAACTAACAATAAATAATAACGTCAAATCAATCGAGATCGACTTCCATAAGGATCAGATTCTCGTCTTCGTCCAATGTTTTGGTTATCTCCGCCAGCTCTCCGGAGAGTTCTCCTTTTTCCATCGCTTCGAGTAACGTGAAAGGATATAAGATGTAATAGAGCTTGTTATTATTGAATACAAAATTCATCATGTCTCCGTTCTTCCAATCTTTATTCGCCAGTTTGACGTGAGAGAAGGTATTTTCTTTTACTGTATATAGATAAAGCTCGTTCCGTAATGTCATTTGGCCTTCGTCTTTCAGAAAAACAGCGTTGACAAGCATCTTATCCGGTGTCAAAGCCCTGATCTCGCAAGCGATCTTGCCGTCTTTCTCGGTCGATAGCGGGAGTTTAGCGAAGACCGGTTTCAGTTGGCGGTCGGGGGATAACAAATAGAGCGTATCGGCTGCCGGCTCACTGATCACACAACCTCCCCCGTCGCAGGCAAGCAGGTTTCTCATACGATTCAACAAGACAAAAGGACGTCCGTCACGCGTGGTCACGATCATACTGCGGTAACGCTCGTTCGAAACAAGAGGAAGACGTTCTATCTTTTCTCCGGTATCTTTATCCATTACGACAAAAGGCTGGTTGTTTGCTTCCGGATTATCATCTATCCGGGTTGTCTCCCCTTCTTTCACGAAGAGAGCGCCTTGCATATCCAGAAAAACCATCGTATTCTCGTCCACAGACTCCACGACATCCATCTGATAAGATTCCGGAATTTTTAATGTTCTTTTAAAGTTCCCCTCCGGATCATATACCTGCATTTGGGTGATCGCATCCAGAAAGATTTCCTGCCGTTTTGCATCATACAGGATATGGCGTATCCTGACATATTCTTCACCTCCCTGCCCTTTCCGGTTAAAACGGCAAATCATCTCCCCCTTCTTATCAAAGCCTATCACATCTCCGCTGGATGGCCCAAAGAAGAACAAACCGTGCTCACCCGGTGCCAACTTCATCTGATCGCCCAGCAACACATCTCCTGGTGTATGCAAACGAAAATAACGCACCTTGCCTAAATCCTGCAAGGCTACTTCCTGATCCGGTATATCTGCACGAAAGTCGAGCACCGGCAAGGGTCCTTCACTTCCCGCACGATCTTTACAACCATTCATCCCCATCAACAACATCACAGTAGCCAAACATAGTCCTATCTTTTTCATAACCTTATTAATTTAATATAACACATCGCAAATAAAAGGATTATATTTCAAAGCGGCAAGACAAATACGATTAATTCGTAATATTTTAAATATATTCGTAAAAAGAAGATAGTTAAAGGGAAATCGCTTAACCGGCAGGAAGGATTGAGGCTGGTTACACAAGAAGAAGATGTTCAAACATAAGCGTTATAGATGACAGATGACAGTTGACAGTTGACAAGTGACAGTTGGGCTTCACGTTCGATAAATAAATCAGTTGAAAACCGACATAACTGTCAACTGTCACTTGTCAACTGTCAACTTCAGATTAGCTCTTTATTGAAAAAATATATACTTTTGTCGGAAGATCCCAGAGAAGAAACTCCCGAATGAAACGAAACATACTTGCGCTATACATTATTAAATTATCCAAATGGTTCACCCTGGTCATGCCGATCATCGTGCTCTTCTATGAAGATCACGGACTGGGACTGCAGGACGTATTCATCCTGAAAAGCGTTTATTCGATCGCTGCCGTAGCACTGGAGATACCGTCGGGATATCTTGCCGATGTGTGGGGACGGCGCAAATGCTTGATAGTCGGATGTATTCTTTTCTTCTTCGGATATCTTTGCTATTCTTTTACGTCCACGTTCGCCGCTTTCGTCATTGCGGAAATACTGCTGGGTACAGGGCAGACGCTAGTCAACGGGGCAGACTCCGCCTTGCTGTACGATACGACCGTGCAATATAAAAAAGAGAATCTGTATCTGCGTTACGAGGGACGTATCACCATGATCGGAAACTTTGCGGAAGCCGTTGCCGGTATCTTCGGCGGATTGCTGGCCGCCTATTCCCTACGCTATCCTTTTTATGCCCAGGCGGTGATCGCCTTCAGCGGCATTCCTGCCGCTTTTGCACTGCGGGAGCTGAATATCAAGAGTAAGATACAAAGCCCCATACAGGAGATCATGCGGATCATCAAATACTCGCTGGTTACGAATAAGAGACTATGCTATAATATCATGTTTTCAGGTATCATCGGGGCTGCGACTCTGACGATGGCCTGGTTCGTGCAACCCTACCTGATGTATATGAATACGCCAACCTCCTGGTTCGGGGTGATCTGGACGGTACTGAACCTGACTGTCGGCATCGCCGCCCTTTATTCAGACCGTGTGGACCGCTATTTCGGACCTAAGAAGATGGGGATACTGATCCTGACATTCGTGGCAGGCGGTTACATGGCGCTGGCGTTCAACCTGACGTATGCCGGGTTGGCTATCCTGCTCGTCTTCTACGTGATCAGAGGGTTTGCTACGCCGATATTAAAAGGGTATATCAACCAGATGACGTTCTCGGAGATGCGGGCGACGGTCCTGTCTATCCGTAACTTCATCATCCGGCTGATGTTTGCCGCCATTGCCCCGTTTATCGGTTGGTTGAATGACGTCTATTCACTGCGTACCGCGTTGCTGGTATCAGCCGCTATTATTCTGGTTCCGGGAGCATTGTTCCTTTGGTTACAATTGGCCTCAAAAGCGGAAGAAGAGAAATAAGCTTACCCGACTAACTGACAAGAGATTACAGTTTCCTCGTAATTCCCCGGTCTGGAAACTCCAGTTTCCTGCGGAGGGAACCGGAGTTTCCTAGGCAAGAAACGCGAGTTTCCCAGGCAGGGAACTGGAGTTTCCTACCGGGGAAATTATACGGACACGCTCAGATAAAGGGATTGCTGTCCCCACCTTTTACAAAATCCGCCGGGTAGTGGATTGATGAAATCACTTGATTATTTTTCAGTCGTATCCAGGATTTGAAAGAACGCTCGCCTTCGGTCAGTTCGAATACACGTGCTCCGTTTCCTCCGGGTACGTCATGGTAGACCGTCTTGCCTCCTGTAAAACGTCCGTAACCCAAGAGAAGTCCTTTCCAGCGGGCGACATAATCGTTCACATGGTCATGACCGACAAACGTAGCCATCACATCCCCGGCTTCGAGCATAGCCGTGAATAGCCCGGAATTGACTACCGGTGCACAAGCTTTCTCTTTACGGATACCGATCAGCAACGTATTCTCGTCGGAAGCCGCCTGGTTATATTCAGGCACAGGGATATGGAAAAAGGCGAGTGCCGGAAGCGGCTTACCCCCATTCTTTGCCGTCAGCGCAGTACTGCATTTCCTGTACCAGTCGATCTGATCCGGCTTGATCCAGTCGTAACCCTTGGTTTCCTCCTTCCGCGAATAAGCCAGGCTGTCGAAGCCGTACAGGATAAAAGCCTCTTTCGCATCTTTCGAGCTTCGTATCGGCAAGATGAAATTGGTAACACCGCTCAACCCTTCCACCGTGCCGGTCAGACTGCCCGGCATATCCTTGATGAACGTATAGATCTCCTGACGCGTCATGTCATGTTCGTCATCGTGATTACCCAAAGTTACGGCAAACGGGATATTGCGGGAGATAACAGGTTCGAACGCCTTCCGAAACCCTTCCGCTGCCGGCTTGGCAAACACGATATCACCCGTATAGATCACGAAATCAGGCTTTTCGGCAGCCAGTACTTCGTTCATGCATTCGGCAGCCTCTTCCGAAGCCGGGTTGCCCGGAACCCAGTGCACGTCGGTAAACTGTACGATCTTGAATTTACCGTCCGTATTAAACTTCAACTTGTCCGCATGCGCTTTATAAAACGCACTATCCAGGTAAAACGCTCCAGTAGCCGTCTCTGCAACCTCTTTCATCGTACCCTTTCCGATTGCTTCTGCTCCGGAAACTCCTAAAAAAGACACCGGGAGCAAAAGCCCCGATGTCCGTAAAAACTCCTTTCTATTCATGCCATTTCTTTTTATTTAATCCACCAAAGAGGATCAGATGTCCTGTCGTTTCCTCCGAACTGCGACTGAAGGGCGGCCTGTACGCTGGCTGCATTATTATTATACTCGTCCTGCGGATACATCCAGCGGTAAGGCAGACTCACTCCGGATGCCCGGCGAAATTCAGGATAACCGGTACGCAACTGGTCATAGTAAGGCATCCACATGCTGCCTTGCAGGAAAGTAGGGATATACTTTTGCAGGATGATACGCTCTATCTTCTGCTCTTTTGTCAGCGAAGAAGCATAAGCCACCTTGTCGCCCTGCAAATAGGTATCAGCAGCATCTTCCCCCAAATACTGGGCTACGGAAGAGGCATATTTCTCATAAAAGCGGAAAGAAGCCCTGACCGCCGATTCGTAAAACTCCTTGTCATCTCCGGAAATCCAGCCGCGAACCACCGCCTCCGCCAGAAGCAACTGCTGCTCGGTATATCCCAGCAGAATCATCGGCTCGTTAGTCGGATGCTGGTAATAACGGGTAGCCGGTTTGGAACAACCACCCAATGAGACTTTATCGTTCACTAGGCTGTAAGGGATTGCCGGATCGCCGCCATCATAGGAGGCGAAATCGTCCACGGCAAGTCCCGCCTTTTCCGCAGCAGGGGTCTGCGTACAGAAAGCAAACAAACGGGGATCTTTACGGGTAGCCAGGACAGCCACATAAGTAGAATCCATATAACGCCCCGAACCGAAGTCGCTGTCATTGAAATAAGGATAGCGGTCATCCTGCTGATCGAGGAATACCAGCTGGCCGTTGTCGGCTTCGCCGGTCATCAGCGGTTCGTCCCGGAAGATACGGGCAAAGGTTGATTGCACATCTATCCCGCCTACGGTCTGTTTGTTCGACAAGGACATCAGTACCCGCAACCGGTAGGCATTGATCAGGCGGCGCCATTTCAGCAGGTCGCCTCCATAGATAATATCGCCGCTGATAATGCTATTATTGTCGGTCAACAACGTATTCGCTTCATCCAGTTTGGCCAGCACGGTAGACAGTACCGTCTCCTGCGAGTCATATTTAGGTTGGTACAATTCGTTCGTTTCGCCCTGCAAGGCTTCGCTGCAAGGTACATCGCCGAACATCATCGTCAACATATAATAATAATGTGCTTCAAAGAAAAGAGCCAAAGCCTCATAAGCCGTCTCGTTACTCTTCTCCGCTTCCTCTTTCATCTTCGTCACATCGCGCAGGTTACTGTAGTAACCGAAGCCGCCGCGTGTCCATTTATACACCTGGTAAGGACTTTCGCCGGAGGTCAGCACCAACTGTTTCGTAGCGTGGCAAACCTGTGCATCCGATTCTTCGAATGTTTTGAAAGACAATCCGGTAAGCAAGAGTGCCGGATCGGTGGTCGTCGGGTTGTTCGGATCGACATTCATCTCTTCCAGGTCGATACACGAGTTGCAGGTGAATGCCAGAGCGGCACCGGCTGCTATATATTTCAGATATTTCTTCATTGCTTTATCGTAGGATTATAATTTGATGGTTGCACTGATACCGATATAACGGGCGGAAGGGTCTTGCAGGTCCGAGTCGCTGGCACCGAAGTCGGGATCGAGGTAAGGCGTTTTCTTCCAGACTGCCAGGTTGTTGCCGAACAGGGTCAGATCCAGTCCCTTGATCACATTCGACTCGAAGAGGTTCTTCAGGTCATAAGACACAGCCACACGGCGCAGCTTCAGGTAAGAGCGGTTGAAAGTGTTGGCGAACAACTCGTTCTCGCTGGTACGGACCACGGCACGATACGGATAGTTCTGTGCCCAGGTCTGGATATTGACAGCCGTTTCATTCTTCTTGTACACACGGGTATCTGTCAGGATATTCCCGTTCACATCATAGGTAACCTCACCGCTGACGATGTTTACGCCTTCCGGCACATAGATCGCCTTGCCACCGTTCTCATATTCTTCCTGACGGTACATGGTCGACTTCGGATGTTTTCCGCCCCACCACATCTTCTGGGTGGTAGTCGACACCAATGTGCCGCCGATCGCTCCGTCCATATCGATATTGACGGTAAACTTTTTGATCTTAAACGTATTCTGAAGTCCGTAGCGAACATCGGGCGACTGGTTACCGATATGGGTGGTAAACGCGCTCTTGGTCGGCATACCGTTAGCATCCAGTATCAGCTGGCCGTCCGGAGTCTTTTCCCATTCGGTAGCGTACATGGCATCCGCCCGGTCGCCCACCTTCAGGTCGCCGAATTTATCCTGACCGCCGTAAATCTTTGTCAGCTTGCGGATATTACTGCTCCAGTTGGTCGACACATTCCAGGTGAAGTTCTTATTCTGTACAGGTGTGGCGTTCACGATCAGTTCAAAACCGTTCGTCGTATATTCATTGCCGTTCACAAAGCGGTAAGGGAAACCGGAAGCCTCGGAGATAGGCAGCTTGATGATACTGTTCTGGTCGAGCATACGGTAGTAAGTCAGATCCAACCCCAGACGGTTATGCAGGAACGAGGTCGACATACCGACTTCAAAGGAAGAGGTCTTCTGAGGCAGGATATCCGGATTCACCAGGGCTGTCACCGTTCCGGAGCCGGAAGGATCGGTCACGTCATTCGGATACGTCACCGAAGGCGTACTGCCATAGAGGATACCTTTTGCATAGGTCGCCTGCAAGGCGTACGGATCGAGGTCGCTGGATACCTGTGCCCAAGCAGCATTGACCTTCAGATAATCCATCCACGAAGGCAGCTTCACATATTCGTTCACCAGTGTACTGGCAGAAACAGAGGGATAGAAATAAGAATTGTTGGCAGCCGAAAGTGTAGACGACCAGTCGTTACGTCCGGTGAACGTCAGGAAGAGCGCTTCAAACAGGTCGATGTTCATAGAACCGTAGACGCTCTCGATTGCCTTCTCGTTCATCAGGTTGGTCGCACTGACCGGATTCAGGCTATTTCCCATATTATATACTTTCGGAACGATCAGTCCGTCGGTAGCCTGTGTTTCCTTGCGTATCTGGCGGTAGTAGAGTGAAGTTCCAAGATTGGCCGTAAAAGCGAAATCCTTGCTGACTGCCTGTGTATAAGTAGCCAACGCATCCGCATTGATATCCAGCTGATCGCTGTTCCAGGTCTTATAATCACCGTTACGTGAATCGCCGTAGTTCATATACGACTTCGGGCTTTTCATATCTTCAAACGTACTTTCCAGACGACCGGCGGCACGTCCCTGCAGGGTCAGTCCGGGCAATACATCCCAGTTGAGTTTCACCTGCCCGTTCACCGTATTGCGATCGTGTTTCTGTGTCAGCTCATTGGCTGCAAAATAAGGGTTGTTATACCAGGCATAGTTATAATTTGCCTGCCGGGTTCCTTCCGAATCCGGACGATACAGATGCTGTGACAGTTCCTTCCCGTTCACATCGTTACCCATCCACAACAGGATCGTGTACATGTGATTCTTCGGTCCGTAGCCATAGCGGGGATAGTTGGGGGAATAGACCTTATTATATGACAGGTTGGAAGAAAGAGTCACCGTATTGCTCAGGTTGAACATGCTGTTAAAGTTCAGGCCACCTGTATAGATCGAGGTATTCGGGACCTGTCCGCGTTGTTTGGAGAAATCGCCATTGAAGTTGTAATTGGCTTTCTTTGTCTTATTTGCCACGGAGAAAGTCGCTTTGGTGATCACACCCGTACGAAGGAAATCCTTCAGGTTGTCGTGTGCCTCCCAAGTGATCGGAACACGTTCGTAGCGTGTACGGTCGTCGTAGACAGAACCGGAGACATCGCCCCACCAGGGGATCACTTCACCTGTTTGCTTGTCACGGATCGGGCTGTTCCACTGGGCTATCTTCTGCCCTTCAAAACGGGGCCCCCACGTCATATCCCCATCGGAGATACCGCCGTCGGCACCATCCCAGAACTCATACTGTCCGTTTGAGCCGGAACCGAACTCATTCTGTGTCTCGGGAAACACGGTGAAACCAGCCGTTACCATGCTGGATATGCCGGCTGTTACCACCAGACCTTCTTCTTTCGCCAGCCTGGTCGTGATCAGGATCGCACCGTCCTTTCCCCTCGAACCGTACAGGGCTGCTGCGGCCGTACCTTTCAGCACGTTGATACTTTCGATATTCTCCGGAGAGACATCGAACAGGTCAGATTCCACCGGAATACCGTCCACTACCATCAGCGGTGTTTTACCCCGCAGAGAAAAACTCGGTGCCTGAAAAATACCTGTCGGGTTATTAACGGTCAGACCGGCGACTTGGCCGGAGAGGGCATTACCCACGTTCACCGTACCCGGTTGTTCAAGGGCTTCCGTGCTCACTTGCTGGGTGGTATAACCTAATTTCTTTTTCTGTTGTTTGATACCGATGGCTGTTACCACCACCTCGTCGATCAGCTTGACGTCATCGGACATCTCTACATTGACCACTTTCAGGTCGCCTATCGGGCGTTCCACCGTTTCGTATCCGACAAAAGAGAATATCAGGGTAGCGTTCTTCGGCGCTTCAATCTCGTAGTTACCGTCTATATCGGTTACTGTACCGACCGTAGAGTTCTTCACGACTACTGCAGCTCCGATCACAGGACCCAGCTTGTCCGTTACCGTACCGGTCACTTTCACCGATTGTGCAAAAGCCATAAAGGTACAGATAAGGAGTCCGCAAATCATTAAGTAAAATTTGTTCTTCATATCTAAATTAATTGGTGTACATAGAAAGCCGGAGGCAGGAAACAGACCTGCCCTAAAACTTTATTTATCAACAAAACTTATCTGGGGAAAAGGAAGAATTAATAAAGGCTTTTCAGTTTGACGTTGTCGAATATGGCCAGTAGGCGAGATGAATCTTTTTTATTACCCTGGAGGGCTTCTTCAAAGGTGTTGGTATCGGAGTCGATAGCAGCCAGGGCGATCTTCAGGACATTCGCGAACTCGTCTGCTGCAGCTTCCTTCGTCATTTTATTGCTTTTCACATCCTTGTTCAACTGCTTTTCGATGGAACGGACCGCATTGTAGATACCCGGTTTGCGGATCACCGTGCGGCGGGCAGGATCACCCGGAACCACTTCCTCTTTCACCACATACATATCCATAAACGCATTATACAAGCATCCGACCTCCTTACCGAACTTATGATTGTTTGCGTTAGCCAGTTCTTCAGCAGTAGGTTCCTGTTGGGTGGAATAGAACTCCCATGTTTCGACAGGAGCAGCTTCCACATTTGTTTTGCCAGCCTTGTCATTATCTCCATCGGCAACTGTCACGGCATGCAACATGGAGAACGAAGTACCTAATAAAACAACTAATAACACTAAACTCTTTTTCATAACTGTTTTTCTTTTTCTATTAAATTACGCTGCAAATGTAGAGGAGGCATATTACAAAACAGATACAAAGAAATTAAGTTATATTTACCTTTCTATTACAAGGGGGTAGACAAGCCCTGAGTGGCAGCAGGTTGGGTTGTTATCAAAATGAGCTAATCAGCCAATATGCTGATGTGCCAATGAAAATAGCAATAAGTTCTGATCTTATCAATTTCGAGCTATCCCCCTTATCAAAGTGACTTAGCTATTACAGGTCTAT
>OGEN01000249.1_pt1 | contig 78252 bp, 74 predicted proteins | sample 1570671 | NCBI WGS metagenome assembly OGEN01 (sample SAMEA2582128, study PRJEB24529) | metagenome | biome: Human gut stool | place: China | collected 2011 | reverse complement strand
AAACACGCGAAGATAACACATTGAGCTCTGATCCACCTAATTTTTCACGTGAGCCATGTATGTCCTGAAAAAAGTTTACTCAAAACCAGTAAACCTATTTCAGGGAAGTACAATTCCGACGAGATCGAGATTTAACCCGTTTGTTTAATACCCAAGAAAATTAAGCTATGACGGCTACTTTGCTAGTAGAAGAATTAAATAAATTTCTATAATATTAAAAACCTGTTTAAATTTCGTGTTGATACGATAAAAATATTGGGCGTCAGTTGTTCAAGAGACTGATACAAGGGATCATCTAATGGTAAAGCCATATAAATTCACGTCCATGATATTACTCTAATCCAACCCGGATAAAGAAGTAATTTAACCCAAATAATCTCGCTCCCTCAGAGATTATTCGATGCTTACCTGAAGCTTAGTCATTCCGTAATGTTTGAGCCACGAGGAAGCTTCGAATGATCTTCGAATAAGGGGGATTATTTCCCTAGGATTTCCGTGGGATTTCTCTTGTTTTTTATTATAAGATAGTTGTTCTCTGAACTAAGTTTGCTTGTAGGCTCCTTAACCTTTTCTGTATTCTCCATAAAGTGTTACCTTATAGTTCATTTAGACGAAGGAGCATTCATCCTGCATTCATCTTGCATTCACCTTCGATTAAATTGATTTTTTAATCGTTTTTATTTGAATCTTCATGCCCTTATGAAGTATATTTGTTATATGGATAATTTTAGTCGGATGATAGTGGGGCATAGAGGGAGGGTAAGGAATCGGGAGACCAGTCGTATCCTTCGTGCGTTAGGTTCGAGATTACCGGGTGGCGGGATATATTGAAAATATAGGCGAATGTTATAGAAGTATGAAAATTTATACTTAATTTCGATGGCAAAGTGACCGGGTTCATAAGGTATATTTGTAGATAATTGTCCGGTCGGAAGAACAAAAAACAGGCACGTGTATGGACACTTTTTACGAGGAAGATATATTGGGCGAGGGGTTTCAACGAACGACACTTTCTTTACGGGATGATTACGAGGGATCGGCTGTTGCCACGCTTGTTCGCCGTTTGTCGGATACGGGGAACGGTCGGTCGGTGCTTTATATTCACGGTTTTAATGATTATTTTTTTCAGCGGGAAATGGCTTGTCGTTTGAATGAACGGAGTTTCCATTTTTACGCACTGGATTTGCGAAAATACGGGCGTTCGTGGTTATCTCATCAAAAGTTTAATGACATCCGGGATATTCGGGTTTATTTTGAGGAGATTACACTCGCTTTGCAAATGATCCGGGAGGAGGGAAGCCGGACAACCGTTTTGTTAGGACATTCCACGGGCGGATTGATTGTTACACTTTACGCTAAAGAACACGGGGATAGTTCCCTTTTTGACGGCATCATGTTGAACAGTCCTTTCTTTGATTTTAATAAAAGTTGGTTCGTGAAGAAGTGTATCCCGTTTGCCTCGCTAGTGGGAGGCTTTTTACCGAGGATAAAGATTACCGGAGGGTTCACGGAGCAATATGGTAAATTCCTGCACCGGGGTAGTCGGGGAGAGTGGGAGTATAATTTGGCTTGGAAACCGCATGTTGCACCCCGAATTAATTTGGGATGGGTTCGGGCTATTCATAAAGCACAACGGGAGTTGAGGCAACCTTTTGAAGTACGAAAACCCCTGCTGGTTTTACATTCGGAGAGATCTGTCTCGAATTTCTCGGACGAGGAACAGGTGCAGTCCCGCGATGCTATATTGAACGTGAGGGACATTCAGCAGGTAGCACGGAATATCCGGGGGCAGGTGGAGATCGTGTCGGTCTTGGGTGGTCTGCATGATTTGGTTCTATCCTGCAAGGAGGTCCGGGGAAAGGTCTATCAGATCATGTTTGACTGGCTAGAGCGTCAGAACGGGACAAATGATCGTAATTGTTTAGGTTAAAGCACGTGGTAAGTTTTATGGTGTGATTAAAAAAAGAGTGGGTCCGCGACCTAATAGTGTGTGTATTTGGGTTATTGTTTTGAAGATTTCGCGGACCCTGTAGCTCTAGGGACCCTCACGGTCAGCTGTTTGCGAGCTTTTGTTTTTTAGTTAAACAAGGGACGTGTCCCACAGTTAACAAATTATGAAAAAAAAAGAAATGGTTTTAATGAACCTGATTTTACTCGATGTTTGTTATTTCTAAGTTTATTTATTATTGTTTCATTAAGTTGATGTAAAGGTACAAGATTATTATTAATCCAAGTAACCTATAATTGTATGTGAATGTTGGTTGTTTTACAATAATAACAGATTGTTCTTGTTTTTGTTCTTGTTTTTTGCGGGGAAGAATAGAGAAGCGAGAAAAAATGGCTATTTTTAAAAGAAGGAACGGTGTGCTAATGTTGGATGTTTGAATTGGGAGGAAATGGAGAAGGTGCGTGTCAAAAATAGTCGTATTATGTTTCTTGTGTTTCGGGGATCTGGGAGTATTTTCCATACTTTTGACTTGAGTTCTTTATGAAAATAGTGTATAAGTATGAAAGATGTTTCACTGTATGAAAGTTTCCTGGCGGAATTGCGAAAGAAAATACCGCAAGGGGCTAAGTTGACAAATACTTTGGTTGATATGTTGTATATCGAACGGGAAGCGGTTTATCGCCGGTTACGCGGCGAGGTCCCGTTCACGTTTATGGAGGTTATGACTATCGCCAAGGAGTTGGGAATTTCTCTGGATAATCTGACGGAAACGGATACATGTAAGAGTCGTCCGTTTCAATTGAAATTGGTGGAGTATGCGAACCCGCTTGATGCAGATTTTCGGATGATGCAGGATTTCGTCGAGATATTCGCTTGTGCGGAGAATGAACCGGACTGGGAGGCCGGTTTCTCGACGAACACTCTTCCCCAATCTTTTTGCTGTTATTATCCCGGTATCACGCGTTTTTATTTATTTAAATGGTTATATCAATATAGCAACGTGGATACGGTGAAACCTTTCCGGGAAGTAGTGATTAACGATCGCTTGGCTAGAATTCAACAGGACTTTTTACACGGGATGCGGTGTGTTAAATCCTCTTTTTATATTCTTGATCATCTGGTGTTTCATTATCTGGTGACGGATATGTTGTTCTTTGCCAGTATTAACTTGATCACACCCGAGGAGTTGAAGGAGTTGCAGGAAGAGTTGATTCTGCTACTAGAGAAGTTGGAGCGTTTTACGGCTAAAGGACGACATGAGGATACGGGGAACGAAATGTATATTTATCTGTCTAATATTAATCTTGATACGGGTTATTGTTATTTCGGTAGCCCGAATTATCGTTTAAGTATGTTGAAGGCATTCACACTGAACGTAATATCATCTTTTGACTTGGAGATGTTCAACCGGTTGAAAAGCTGGATGAATTCGTTGAAGCGTTCGTCCACGCTGATCACGGTGAGCGGGGAGAAAGAGCGTGTGCGTTTTTTTAATGACCAGTACCGTTTGGTGCTGGGTATGACGAACACGGTCTGAAAAAAAATTGTGACCGTGTTCGTTCTTTATTATAGTTTCACGATTCTTTCGTTTGTTCTTTTTAGATGAAACCATGAAAAAAGAAAAAGAAGGAGTACGTAAAGATGTTCCGATGTCCAGTACACTGCTAGCGGGACTTCTCCGAACTGCTTGATGCAAAAGAGATAAATGAGGTATATGACGATCGTGATACATTGATAGATAAATGCTGCACGAGTGGCACCCGTTCCCGACACGGCGTTACAGAATATATGTGCGGGAAGGGAGAGAAGGTAATTTGATAACATAACAACAAAGGGCCAGAAGGCTAATTGCACGAGTTGTTTGTCCGGGGTGTAAATGCCCATGACCGTGTGGGGAAATAACAGGGCAATTGTGATTAATGGGATGCCAAGAATGTAGCCGAGACGAATGATTTTCCGACACAAGGGCATGATTTGTTTTCTTTCCCTGGCTCCCGCCAAGTTACTGACGAGTGATCCCGTGGTGGTGGAAAAGGAACTCACGATGACGAAGAAGATCGTGGATATACTCCGGATGATATTGGCAATTGCTAATTGCGTGGTACCGAGATGTTCGATGAGAATAAAGAAAAGGAACCAGGGTGCCACACTGATAAAGGAGTGCATCATGCTCCAGACGGATAGGCGGAAAAGTTGTCCCATGAGTCGTTTGTAAAAAATGGCAAGGAGGCCGTAATGTTGTTTGTCTATTTTGAAACGAGTATAGCTGACCAGCACGAGTAATCCTCCCAGTTCGGAGATCGTGGATGGCCATAGCGGCACCTGATATGCCCTGGGCGGAAATCTTCCCGGTGCCGAAAATCAGCAGATAGTTCAGTAGCACGTTCATACTTGCTAGAGTGACGGCAGAGACGGTGAGTATGCGGGTTCTGGTGATTCCCACGAAAAATGCCCGGAAGGCCAGCATCGGAAAGGCGAAAAGCAGGCCGAGAGTTCGCCAGTCCAGATATTGTATAACAGCCTTGTATATTTCCGGGGAAGTCAGTAATCGTTGTAGAATGAACGGGGTGAATATTTTAGACAGGCCGAAGAGCGTGGCGGCGAGCGTGGTCAGAAAAAATAATCCTTGGAAGAATACTTTTCCCGTTTCTGCGGGACGTTGTTCACCGTTTCGACGGGCGATCATTACTTGCAAGCCGAGACTGAACCCGAATCCCAGTATGTAAAGGGAAAGGTAGTACATTCCTGCTATGGCGGAGGCTCCTAGTTCAGTTTCTCCGACGTGTCCGAGGAATATGGCATCCGTGATATTTATTAATTGTTCGACCAACACGCTCATCATCACTGGATAGTTGATGAGCCAGATTTGTTTGCTTGTAAAATTCATGCTTCAACTTGAATAGCACATAGCAAGTTATTTCCACGTGAGTAGATCACTTGTTATGTCCGGTAAATAAAAAAGGGTATAAACTCTGTTCCCGGAAACATATTCTGTTCCCGGCAGGCTTGTGCCTGCAATCGGAATACTATACAAGGAGCGTGGCTATATACAGAGTTGTGCTTTCATGTTGAATAATAGAGTTAACGGTACAAACATACAAAAAAGATGTGAGATTCTTTTTTTTTGTAAAACTTTTATATCAAGAATGAATAGGGAAATACGGTATGTAACCCTCTATTTTCGAGGACGTATAATAATAGGTAGGATGGGAAGTTTCTCCCATGGGTTAATAATAAATTAGAAGGTTATGAGAGAACGTGAAGAAAAGAAGAAAAAAGTGGCGAGTGATGACCGGCGTGCCCGGAATATTCCTTCAAAACAAGACAAAAGTTGGGTCGGTGAACAACAGATGCAACAAGAACAATTTGACAAGACCGAATTCGAGGAACGGGAAGCTAAAAAACATTCCAGAAGAAGGATATGTCACTGATTTGGTGCTTATTTTCGAGGGTAATAAAAACATATTACCCTCGTGTTATTTTTACGATCCGGATTGTTTGTTTATTAAAAATATTATCGTAGATTTGTCGTGATTTTGAGTTTTGATTTGATCGCTACAGAGCGTTTGCCTTCATCGTATTATTACATGTATCGTTAAGCAGACTTTTCTAGACAATATCCAACCTCAAGTATTTAAATTATTAATTTTAAAGTTTGTATTAATGAACATTTACATTTCAAATTTAAGTTACGACGTGAATGATAGTGACTTAAGAGAATTATTCGAAGAATACGGTGAAGTTTCTTCAGCTAAAGTTATCATGGATAGAGAAACCGGAAGATCAAGAGGTTTCGGGTTTGTGGAAATGTCTGATGACACGCAAGGGCAAAAAGCTATTGATGAATTGAATCAAGCTGAATATGATGGTAAGGTTATCAACGTGAACGTTGCAAAACCGAGAACCGATCGTCCGGCCGGTGGTCGTGGCGGTTTTAACCGTAACGGGGGCGGTCGTGATCGTCGCGGTAACGGTGGTGGCCGTAGTTTCGAGAAAAGATTCTAAAATATCTTGGATAATAAGAAAAGGTGGTTTTTTAACCACCTTTTTTTATTCTGTAACCCGATCAGTGAAGAGGGTTGCTGTCAATGCATGAGAGAAGATATAGGACGCTGGGTATGCTCCTTGTTTCTGAACAAGATGTTCCATGATTTCCTGTTTATCAGGTCCGATGACGGGGATTAATATAGCCGAACTTTTTAAAATTACGGTCCCTGTCATTGTAATTCTTTGTTGTCCGGTCTTCGGGTGGTGTGAAACTGCGTAAATTCGTTGGTCGGTCAGTAGATTCATCGAATCACTGAATATGGAGGCCACGTGTCCATCAGCCCCAATGCCCAGTATCGTGCAGTCGAAACGGGGCATATTCGAGTAGCCGGGGAGTTCCCATTTTACCATTTCCGAATATCGTTCAGCTTCAACTTTAGGTTCTTGTTCTCCCCAAATGCGATGAATGTGATTTTGAGGAATATCCAGAGGCATGAAAAGAAGGCGTTCGGCATGTTTGAAATTGCTCTCGTCGTCTTCCGGCGACACGCATCGTTCGTCTACCCAGTAAAAGCGAAGAATGTCCCAAGGGATATTATTTCGGTATTCTTTTACCCATAATTTGAATAGTTGTTGTGCCGTGGAACCTCCAGACAGGGCGATATGAAAAGGTTTCGATTTACTTTTTTTAATCACCGTTATCAAAGTTTCGGTCATTGAACGCAATGTTTCTTCGGCAGTTTTATATACTTCTATTTTCATGATTATATGGATCTAATTCGTACCTGTTTATACGATGCAAGTTACGGTTTATTCATGATATAAACAAGAAAAAAAGTTAAAAACCCTTATTAATTTATGATTTTAAATTTTAGATTTTAGAGTCCAACTGCACAAGGCAATTGTATAAATCATAAATCATAAATCTAAAATTTATAAGCTTGTAACTCGCCGTAGATGAATGTTCCTCACTGATTTATTGAATCTACGGATGAAGAGGGTGGCAGCGAACATGAGGCCGCCACAGAATCCAGAGAGTAGTCCGGGAGCTCCGAAGTCGAGCAGAATTCCGGCAATATATGCTAGCGGTACGGCGACAAATAAATAGGAAACGAGGGCATAGATCATGGGACGTTGCACGTCGGTGATGCCTCGTAAAGCTCCGAGTGCGGTTACTTGTAATCCATCGAAGATTTCAAATAGGGCGACCACGAAGAATAGGTTGCGAGCTACTTTTATCACGTCGGGATCAGGGGTGAAAATGGACGCGATGGGGGCCCCGAAAAGGGCGTAGATCACGGCTGCTCCGGCCATGAAAATAACGGCGAGGCGGAGAGAGGCATGGGCGTAACGACGCATTTTCCCGATATTTCCCCGTCCGAATTCATGACTGACGAGTATGGTAGAGGCTCCGGCGATTCCGCTGGAGATCATGAATGTAAGTGAAATCATGGACATGACAATTTGATTTGCCGCAAGGGCGATGGTGCCTAACCATCCCATCATTACGGTGATGAGGCTGAGGGATAGAAATTCCACGACCATTTGTCCGGCTATGGGATAACCGACTTGTAATAATTGTTTGATTTTCCGACGGCTTGTGTTGCTAAATTGAAAAAAACGAAATACGGGGCTGTATATTTGGGAACGATGGATGTAGAGAAAAAAAGCAATGGGCATCATCAAGCGGGAGATTAATGTTGCTAGTCCCGCACCCGCTACTCCAAGGAATGGCGCACCGAATTTACCATATATAAATATGTAGTTTAGGAAAATATTCATTAAATTGCATGAAATCGTGATCACCATGGCTACCTTCGTGTTTCCAATTCCTTCCATGTATTGTTTGAATGTCATGAACAGGATGAACGGGATGACCGAGAATGAGGTCAGGATATAATATCCTTTGCATAATTCTACAACTTCCGCAGGTTGTCCCATCATGGAAAGGTAGGGCATGAGCATGAACAAGAAAAGGGTGAGTACGAGTGACACGGTTGTGTTCAGTAGAAGTGAATTTTGGAAAAATCCGGCTATACGTTCTTTATCATCAAGCGCATGAGCTTGGCCCACAAGTGGGGTTAGGCCGGTGGCAATACCCATGCCGACAACCATCGTGTTCATGATAATTGCTCCCGCTAGTGACACTGCTGCCAATTCCGGGGCTCCAAGTTGTCCTACCATGATGTTATCTGCCATTTGTACGATCGCCTGACCGGCTAATGATAGCATGATCGGGAAGGCGATGTTGATGTTCTGTTTGTAATACAGTGAGTTAATTCTCATGACTTGAATTTTAAAAACGGGGGCAAAGATGTACATTTATTGTCACAAATAAAAATGTTAAAATCTTTTTATGGGAAATGCAACTAAGTTAATCATGGTTTCCGTATAATGGATAAATGAAACGCAAAAATTTGAGAAATTTAACTATATATTAAGTCAAAAAATTGCGAGAATTGGAAAATATGTGTATTTTTGGTATTGTAAATAGAGTGAAATGAAAGGATTGATATTTCGATATTTTTCGTTGTTACTCCTCTTCTTGGTCATCGGGGTAAATCTCTTTGGAAGTGAAGATTCCAAGGGGAATATTCTTGTTTCTGATAAGGAGAACATAGAAGAAGCGTCGGAAGAATTTCAGATTTCCACAACCCCATTTGATCAGCATGGAGTTTTTGAACGAACTTTAGAGTTTTCAAGTCGGCAAATTGTTAATAATGGAAGTCGGGAACAATTCTCCCTCTCGTTCTATCGGAAAACAGAACTTGCGTCACGTAGAAGTGAATTCCGGATGATGGAAGAAAAGACTTACGGGTATTTTTCCTATTTGCTGGGACTTCGACATCTTCAAGGTTTCTACGTGTTCGATTTGTGTAAAATCATTATTTAGCTATTCCTAGGTCCGTTTTGTCCAGTGTCACGAATGGTGATACCGGTGAGTTGTACTCGCTCATTGAAAGCGTGTTTTGATATGACATGCTGGTATAGAGGTGACTAATGTAATTATGGTATCTTTTTTCGGATACGGACGGACGAATTATATCCTTATTTTTCAGTGTGTTATAAAATTGAATTTATTCATAAACGAATAATAATAGTAGACCTATGGAGAATAGTAAAGAAGATACCAAGGGTTTTACCAACTCGGCATTATTTCAGACATTGTACCCGATCGTGATCATGTTAGTCATATTTGGTTTGGTTTTCTTGGCATTATACGTGGCATTATAATATTAAAGCATTTAAAATATAAAAATACTCCTATGAAAAAGACTGCAACAAAACAAGGAACAAGAAGAAGTTTAGGTATTTCTGCATTTCCGATAATCATTCTGTGTTTTATACTGGCAATGGTTATTTATCATTTCGTGTATGGTAATCCGGCTAATTTTATTAATAATGACCCGAATAATCATCCTATTCAGGGAAATTTGCTAGGTACGATTTATAAAGGGGGGATCATCGTTCCGGTTATCCAGACCTTGTTATTTACGGTATTGACTTTAAGCGTGGAGCGGTTGATTGCCTTAAAAAGAGCAAAAGGAAAGAAGAATTTGCAACAATTCGTGACGAAGGTGAAGAGTGATCTTGAGGAGGGGAATATTGAGGCTGTTCGCCAAGCTTGTGACGAACAGAAAGGAACCGTGGCAAACGTGATTAAAGCATCGCTTTCTACTTATTCACAGGTGTCAGTTTGTGACACGTTGTCGAAAGAAGAGAAACAGTTGGCAGTACGGAAAGATCTGGAAGAGGCGACCATGCTTGAGTTGCCGACAATGGAACAGAATCTGGGGGTAATAGCCACGATCACGACTTTGGGGACTTTGATGGGATTGCTCGGAACTGTAATCGGGATGATCAAGTCTTTTGCGGCATTATCTTCTGCCGGGGGAACGGATTCTATTGCCCTTTCTACCGGTATTTCGGAGGCTCTTGTGAACACGGCTTTCGGTATTGCAACCGGGGCGTGTGCTGTGATTGCTTACAATTTTTTCACTAGTAAGATAGACGGGATCACGCATAGTATTGACGAGATCGGGGCTTACTTGGTACAGAGTTTCACGATTAAACAACGCTAGTATACACTTGTTAATATATACGTTATGAGTCAGAAAATTAAAAAGAAATCAACGTTCATCGACATGACGGCCATGAGCGACGTGACGGTACTGTTGTTGACGTTTTTCATGCTGACTTCCACGTTTATCCAGAAAGAACCGGTGCAGGTGAACCCGCCGCAGTCGGTTTCTGAGATCAAGATTCCCGAATCAAATATCGTCTCTATTTTAGTCGAGCCAACGGGAAAGGTGTTCATGGGACTGGATAAACCACAGGATCGTATCGAGGTGTTGAAAAAGATGGGGGAGAGTTATCAGATTGAATTTTCGGATCAGGAATTGAAAAAATTCAGTCTGTGTAATTCATTCGGGGTGCCTATTCAGGGAATGAAACAATTCTTGGCATTATCATCGGAAGAACAGGATAAAGTGATCATGAATTATGGAATTCCTTGTGATAGCACGAATAACCAGTTTAAATCGTGGATGCAATTTGCCCGGGAGGTGAACAAGGACTTGGTGATCGCTATCAAGGCGGATCAGAAAACTCCTTACCCGTTGATTAAGGATATTATGGCAACGTTGCAGGATCTGCGAGAGAATCGTTATAACTTGATTACTTCGTTGCGTAATATGCCGGAGGTATGATAGAACTTTATAACTTGTAATTTATTTATTATGGCAGAAATACAACAAAAGGATAGCGGGGAACGCAAGAAAGGGAAACAGAAGAAATTCAGTATCCGGGTGGATTTTACGCCTATGGTGGATATGAATATGTTGTTGATTACTTTCTTTATGCTCTGCACGTCCATGAGTAAACCCCAGACAATGGAAATCAGTATGCCGAGGAAAGATTTGTTGAATGAGCAGGAGCAGAACAAGGTGAAGGCTTCCAAGGCGATGACTATTTTGTTGGGTAAGGAGGGGAGAGTGTATTATTATATGGGAGAGCCGGACTACGAGAATCCTGATATGGTGCAGGAAACCGATTTTTCCCCGAACGGCTTGCGTGCCATCCTGTTAGGACGTAATCAGGTGGTGATGCAGAAGATCCGGGAATTGAAGCAAAAGAAAGCAAACTTGGAGATCTCGAACGAGGAGTATCTGAAAGAGGCTGCCGAGATCAGAAAAGATAAGGATTCACCCGTTATATTGATTAAGGCTACCGATTTTGCGAATTACAAAAATTTGATTGATGTCCTCGATGAGATGCAGATATGTAATATCGGACGGTATGCGATCATGGATATAACTCCGGGGGATTTACGATTGTTACAGGATAAGACACACGACGGGTATGCCGATGATTTGAAAGAAGTCATCGAGTACCGGGAGTTAAAACAATAAGACCATGGCAAAGGATATAAATGTAAATTCGGTAGAGTGGTGTGATCTGATATTCGAAGGAAAGAATAAGGATTATGGGGCTTACGAGTTGCGTAAACACTCACCCCGGCGTCACTTGACGGCCTATGTCGTGATTATAGGTTGTGTGGTTCTGGCAATGGTTCTTCCGGCTTTTGTTCGTTTCCTGACACCCGTTAAGGCGCAGGAAAAGATGGTTACGGTGACGGAATTGTCTGATTTGAAGATGGATTTGCCGGAGGTGAAGGAAGAGAACAAGATCGTGGCGGTGAATGTTCCGCCGCCACCGACGTTGAAGACGACGATTAAGTTTACGGCTCCCGTGATTAAGAAAGATGAAGAGGTGCGTGAGGAAGACGAGATTAAAACACAGGATGAGGTGAACCAGGCGAAAGCGGCGATTTCCGTGGCGGACGTGAAGGGTAATGACGAGGAAAACGGTAAGGATATTGCTGATCTGGAAGACCATAAATTGATCGTGGCAAGTGAAGATGAGGTCTTTCAAGTGGTGGAACAAGCTCCCGAATATCCGGGAGGTATGGCTGCTTTGATGAAATGGATTGGTAAAGAGATTAAGTATCCTTCTATTGCCCAAGAAATGAATATAGAGGGAAAAGTAATCGTACAATTCGTGATCGGACGGGACGGGGCGGTACGTGATGTACAAGTGTTGCGTACGGTCGACCCGACGCTGGATAAAGAAGCCGTTCGCGTGGTAAAGGCCATGCGTAAATGGATTCCCGGAAGACAGCGTGGTGAACCGGTTTCCGTGCGGTTCACTTTACCGATCACGTTTAAATTACAATAATAAAACAAAGAATTTACGATTGATGATTTTAGATTGAAAAAGACGTTGATTTGTATGGTTGAAATCGTAAATCAAAAATTAAAAAGGTTATGAATATTCGAATCGGCTTTTGGCTGTTATGCCTGATCTCCCTTGTGGCTTGTAAAGGGAAAACTTCAGGAGTACAAGATACCTTGTTTAGCGGGGTAATTCGAGTTGCAGTCGACGAAACGCTGTCTCCCTTGGCCGAGGAAGAGATTGCAGTTTTTGAAGCGCAATATAATCAGACAGGTATCGTCCCGATATATACGAGTGAAGTGGATGCAATAACCCTGTTGTTATGCGACAGCGTACGCTGGGTGTTGGCCACACGCCCTTTATCGGGGGACGAATTAGAGTCATTCCACAGCAATAAGTTTTTTCCGGAGTCCATCAAGATAGCTACTGATGGTGTTGCTTTGATTGTAAACAGACAAAATGCCGATTCGATATTTAACGTGAGTACTTTAAAGAAAATATTTTCCGGTGAGATAACACGTTGGAACCAATTGTCGGCGGACTCGAAATTGGGAGAAATACAAGTTGTGTTTGATCACCGGAATTCCAGCACAGTACGTTACGTGCTGGATTCGATATGCGGGCGGGGTAACTTGTCTGATCGATGTCATGCCGCCGGAACGAATCGGGATGTTATCGAGTATGTTACTCGAACTCCGGGTGCTATGGGGGTAATCGGGGTCAACTGGATTAGTGACGAACAGGATTCTTTATGCCGGGATTTTCGAAAAGAGATACAGGTGGCACGGATCAGTCGTGCAGAGTTACCTACTTATGGGAATAGTTACCAGCCTTATCAGTATTACCTCTACACGGGGCAATATCCATTGTCTCGCGATATATACATTTTACTGAATGATCCCCGGAGCGCTCTCCCAACCGGGTTAACCTCCTTTTTTGCAGGAGCGAGAGGACAGCGAATCATTTTGAAAGCCGGATTGTTACCTATCACGATGCCCGTGAATATCGTGAACGTGAGGGACCAACTTTAACAAATAATTTTAAGATCATGAAAACGAAATTAATTATATGCGGATTATTTTGCTTGCTGGCAGCGACGAGCGTGAAAGCAGCAGACAATAAGGTCGGAATAGATCTTTATGAATCAGGAATGATCGGGACTGCCAAGGCTTTTTTTCTGGATAATCTGAAACAACAACAAGAGGGAGTTTTGCAAGCAGAAACCTGTTACTATCTGGGGGAATGTTATCTGGTGTTGGGACTTCGTGATTCTGCAGGGATATACTACCAGAAAGGGATAGAGTTTATGCCTGACTATTCTTACAACCGGATTGGGTTAGTTGGATTGAAATTGGGGAAAGATGTGAACGGTGAAGAGTTGTTCAAAGAGGTGTTTACAAGCAAAAAAGATAAGAAAGATGCCGGCGTGCAATTGGCAGTAGCCAGAGCATACTTGTATGCAGGTAATATGACAAAAGCAATGGAACACGTGAATCTGGCGAGAGAGTTGGATGCTAAAAGTGGGTTGCCGTACTTGGTGGAAGGAGATATTCTGGCAGCCCAGGGGAAAGTCGGGGAGGCTTGTGCTAAATACGAAATGGCAGCTTATTTTAGTCCGGATTGTGTGGGGGCATACTTAAAACAGGCTCGCTTGTATATGTCGGCCAATCGTTCCTTATCATTGGAAAAGTTGGATAAGGCCCGGGAAGAATCCCCGGAATTTTGTGGTATCTATTGTATATTGGGGGAGTTGTATGAAATGGCCGGAGATAGTAAGGCTGCTGCTGATAATTATTCTAAATTTATTCAGTCAGGGTATTATGATCAGGATCATTTGTTGCGGTATGCCGGTATATTGTATTTCGATAAACAGTATGAAAAGATGTTGCCTGTACTTCAGTCCGTGTTGAAAGAAAAGCCGGAAGATCTCGTGGCAAAACGTTTATATGATTATTGTCTTTCTAAACGGGAGAATGGGGAAGAATGTCTGGAGGCTATAAAGCATTTTATAGAATCTACTCCCGAAGAGAGTCAGATTTGTCAGGATTATCTTTGTTATGCGGAACAGTTGACCGTGAAAAAAGAATATAACGAGGCAATTACTTATTATAAAAAGGCGTTGAATGCGGATTGTAAGCGTCAGGAGTTATTGAAAGATATTGCGGATCTTTTCGTGAAAAATAGAGATTTGGATTCGGCCGTGGTTTATTATCAGCAATATTTTGATTTTGAGGAGAAACCGGCTGCGGAAGATTTGTTGAAACTGGGGAAATGTTACTATAATCTGGCTTGTCAGGATTCAGTTCCGGAATTGCAAAAGGAAGAGCTGATAAAAGCAGATTCTTTATTCAAAGAGTTAAGTTTTCAAGTTCCTAATAGTTACGTGAGTTATTTTTGGCGGGCTCGGGTAAATTCCATGCTTGACCCGGAAACCACGAAGGGGTTGGCAAAACCATATTACGAGAAAGTAATAGAAATAGGATTAGTACAACCGGAACGTTATAAACGGGAACTGATAGAAAGTTATAAATACTTGGGATATTATCATTACGTGATTGCTGATGCTATTACCACAAAAAACAATGGGAATCCTGATCTGGCAAAAGAAGAATACGGGGAGGCAAAGTCATTTTTCTCTAAAGTATTAACGTTGGATGCCAAGGATGAAGTGGCATTAAAAGCTCTTGAGAGTATTAAGCTGTGAATCGGTAAAAATGTGTCGGTTGTGGGGGGATTCTTGTATTAGAATATCCTCAATTTTAATAAAATGAAAATTTAGTATTCGTAAGAGATTAAGTTTTGGTACGGAAATTGTTTTATAGCGGAAGAGTTGTTTATTGAATATTTAAATAGATTGAATTATGAAGTGGATTTTGCGGGCGATACCAATTTTACTTTTGATGGTTTGTTTTGGAGGGCAAGCTATGCCGGAGGACATGCCAAGAGAAAGAAGAGTGGAGACTACCGGAGAATCGATGAATAGTTCAGAGATTACAGCTACTTTTTCGGCAATTGATCTGACGGCCGTGTATGATTTTCTGGAGAAGTCATTTATGTTGACGGATATTGTGGATTTACCCGAGGACGTAGAAATTCAAAAAGACAAACGGGTGAGTTCTGCGAAAGAGATTCTTAAAAAAGATATTGATGGAAAGAATAGTCATGACGCGTGGCGTGATGAAATCTTTGATTACTTGTCTATGAAACATATCCAGGGATTTTATATTTACTGGATGAATAAGATGATTATTTAATTTGTAATAATCATATAAACGTATCATTGGAATCTAGTACATGGCCTAAATATAGTATGGCCGGGAAGAAACTATTCTGAGTGAATATACGTTAAAGTTATAAGTTAGTATTTAAAGAACGTTTAAATCATATATTATGACACAGAAAGTCGGATACGTGACACAAGTGATTGGTCCTGTTGTGGACGTCATTTTTGAAGGTGGAGGGGTTGACTTACCTCCTATTTACGAGGCTTTGGAGATTGAGAGGGAGAATGGCTCGAAGTTGATTGTCGAGGTGGAACAACATGTGGGAGAAGATACAGTGCGTTGTGTAGCAATGGATACAACCGACGGTTTATATCGCGGTATGAAGGTTTTGGATTTAGGGCGAACCTTGACGATGCCCATGGGGGACCAGATTAAGGGACGTTTGTTGAACGTGACAGGTGATGCTATCGACTACCTGGCCCCATTGGATTACAAAGAAACAAGTTCTATACACCGGGAGGCACCGAAATTTGAAGATTTGTCTATTAAGGAGGAATTGCTGCTTACGGGAATTAAGGTGATCGATTTGTTGGAGCCTTATTCTAAAGGAGGAAAGATCGGTCTGTTTGGGGGTGCCGGAGTTGGTAAAACCGTGTTAATCATGGAGATGATTAATAATATTGCCAAAGGACATAATGGATATTCCGTGTTTGCGGGGGTCGGAGAGCGTACCCGGGAAGGGAACGATTTGTTGCGGGAGATGATAGAATCGGGGGTTATCAACTATGGTGACAAATTCAAAGAGGAGATGGCTAAGGGGAAGTGGGATTTGGAGAGCGTGGATATGGAGAAGGTGAGCCAGTCGCAAGCAACATTGGTTTTCGGACAGATGAATGAACCTCCCGGGGCTCGTTTACGAGTGGCTTTGTCCGGGTTGACGGTTGCGGAAATGTTTCGGGATTCGAATGCTGGTGGAAAAGAAATTTTGTTCTTTATTGATAATATTTTCCGTTTCACGCAAGCCGGGTCGGAGGTTTCGGCCCTGTTGGGACGTATGCCGTCAGCAGTAGGTTATCAGCCGACATTGGCATCGGAGATGGGTAAGTTACAAGAACGTATTACTTCCACGAAGAATGGTTCAATTACTTCTATTCAGGCCATTTATGTTCCGGCAGATGACTTGACAGACCCCGCACCGGCCACAACGTTCAGTTTCTTGGATGCCACGACGGTGTTGAGTCGTAAGATCACCGAATTGGGTATTTATCCGGCGGTAGATCCATTGGAATCTTCTTCGCGTATTCTTGATCCGGCAATTGTTGGAGAAGAACATTATCAAACCGCGCAAAGAGTGGTCGAATTATTACAACATTACAACGAGTTGCAGGATATTATTGCAATTTTGGGTGTTGATGAATTATCTGATTCGGATAAAATCGTGGTGGCACGGGCTCGTCGGGCGCAACGTTTCTTATCGCAACCTTTCCACGTGGCTGAACAGTTCACCGGAATTCCTGGGGTTATGGTTCCGTTGGAAGAAACGATTAGAGGTTTTAAGATGATTCTCGATGGAGATATGGATGAATATCCGGAGCAGGCATTTATGAATGCCGGAACCATTGATGATGTGATCAAGAAAGGGAAAGAAATGATTGAACAAGCGAAGAAAAGGAATTAGAGAATCTAAAATTTAAAATAATTAAGGTCATGATTTTAAGAATAGTATCTCCAGAGAAAGTGATTTATAAAGGTGAGGTGCAAATGGTGAAATTGCCTGGTACGGTGGGGCAGTTTACCGTGTTGGAAAATCATGCGCCGTTAGTATCTACATTGACTCCGGGAGAAATTATCTATAAAGGGGTTGAAGAGGAAAAGAGTGTACAGATTTGCGGGGGTGTTGTGGAAGTTCGGGACAATAATGTGGTGGTTTGTATAAATTGATGCACCTATGAAGAATGATTTGAAATATATATTGTTGACATTTATTCTATTGGTCGGAACACTGACTGCGGGTGCGGTTGGACTGGCCGCAACGGGTGTTAGCGGAGAAGAATCGCAACAGGTCGAGGACGAGCTTGCCGTGCGGGTGGATTCCGTGATGCAGCAGGAGGAACGGGAGGATAAGGCTTTTGACCCTAAAAGGACTATTTTCGAGCATTTGGGGGACGAGTATGGATGGACGATTATCGGAAAGGTAACCATACTTCTGCCCGTGATTGTTCGGGATAATGGAGGGGAATGGTATTTTTTCAGTTCTTCACGTTTAGCAGACGGGAAAACATATAAAGGATTTCATATTGCCGGGGAAGGAGCTTATGAAGGGAAGATCGTGGGGGTAGATGCTACCGGAAACGAATATCGTCCTTATGATTTTTCTATTACCAAAAACGCTTTTTCCGTGATGATTAGTGGACTGATCACGATGTTGATTGTGTTCTCCTTAGTTCGTTTTTATAAAAGGAAAAAGTTTAAGGCCCCGCGTAAGGGAATGGGTGGTCTGGAAATGATCGTCGAAATGTTATATAAGGAAGTTATTGTCAGTGTGTTGGGAAAGGAATCCAAGCGATATGCACCTTATCTGTTGACATTATTCTTTTTTATATTCGTATCCAATATGATGGGGTTGATAGCTGTATTCCCAGGTGGGGCGAACGTGATGGGAAATATGTCAATTACGCTAGTCTTGGCATTGTGTACCTTCGTGGTGATTAATGTTTCCGGGACGAAAGAGTACTGGAAAGAGATATTTTGGCCGGATGTACCTATGGGATTGAAATGTCCGGTACCCTTATTGCCTGTTATCGAGATATTCGGAGTGTTCACGAAACCGGTGGCCTTGATGATTCGTCTTTTCGCTAATATGTTGGGAGGACACTTGATTGTGTTGGTGTTAATTTCGTTGATCTTTCTGTTTAGTGTGATGGGACAGGTGGTATTGGGTGTTACAACTGTATTTTCAGTATTGTTTGCCGTGTTTATGAACTTGATTCACGTGTTGATCGGGTTTATTCAAGCATACGTGTTTATGTTGCTTTCAACAATCTTTATCGGGTTGGCGAGAGTGAGGAAAGTTAAAAGCTAAAAACTTAAATCTAAAAGTTTGAATTTAAAATCTAAAATCATTAAATCTAAAATTAATAAATAAGGTTATGGAAAGTTTGATTTTATTGGAAGTAGCAGCAGCCGGGTTAAGTCTGGCTAAGATAGGTGCATGTGTTGGAGCTGGTTTGGCAGCTATTGCTGCAGGTATTGGTATCGGTAAGATCGGTTCTTCGGCGATGGATGCTATTGCCCGTCAGCCGGAAGAGACTAACAATATCAGAACCAATATGATCGTGATTGCGGCTTTGATCGAGGGTGTTGCTCTTTTCGCAATTATCGTTTGTTTATTAGCATTGTTTGTATAAAAAGAAGCTATGTCATTATTTACACCGGAATTCGGATTAGTGTTTTGGATGCTGGTTGTCTTTTTGATTCTTTTCGGCATTCTGGCAAAATACGCCTGGCCGGCTATTGTCCGGATGATGGACGAGCGGGCTGATTTTATTGATAAAGGCGTAGAGTATGCCCGGGAGGCTAAAAGAGATCGCGAAAAGGCGCAAGAGGATGCCAAAGATTTGTTGACGGAAGCCCGTAAGCAACAATTAGAGGTATTGCAGCAGACAGAACGGCTGAAACGGGAGATGATAGCGGAAGCCCGAAAAGCGGCAGAAAACGAGGCAAAACAAGTGAGGGAAGCTGCCAACTTGTCGATAGAACAGGCAAAACGGGAAGCAGAATTACAATTGCGTAAACAAGTGGCATCTTTGTCTTTGCAAGTTGCAGAGAAAGTGATGCGTAAGGACTTGGCTACCGATAAGAACCAGATGGAACTGATCGGTAAGTTGTTGAACGAGCTTGAGAATAAAGAGTAAAGGAGGAGAGTATGGACGAAGGATTGATTGCTCGAAGGTATGCAAAGGCCGTGTTTCGATACGCGCAGGAGTTAAATGCTGCTGATGCAGTGTATGAGAAGATGAAATTATTCGAGAAAAATTATATCGCTCATCCCGACTTGCAGAAAGCTTTGTTAAATCCGTTGTTATCACCCGAGGATAAGGAAATGCTGCTCTCCACGGCTATCGGGATAGAACCGGGAGAGGCATACATCAAGGGTATTCGTTTGTTGATAAGAAACCACCGGGAAATGTATGTCAGGTCAATTTGCCTGATGTTTCAGAAGATTTACCGGGCTGTAAACGGGATTATCCGGGTGAAGATCATCACGGCGATGGAGTTGTCGGACGAGACGATGGATAAGATCAAAGAGTTCGTGCGGCGTCATACTGATAAGACAATAGAGTTTGTCCATAAGGTTGATCCCTCGATTATCGGAGGTTTTATATTACAGATTGGATCCCGGCAACTAGATGCCTCACTGATGAAAGAGCTGAAGGAGATGAGTCTCCAGTTTGGATTTTTAGATTATAAATGAATTCTTCGGGAGGATGACAAGAAGAACGTGTTAGCCTTGTGAGGCCTGAATTTAAAATCTAAAATCATTAAATCTAAAATTATTTAGGGTTATGTTGAAAGCGAATGAAATATCAGATATTTTAGAAATGCAACTCAAGGAGGTCGATACGAAGATGGCTTTCGAAGAGGTGGGAACCGTGATGGAGGTTGGTGACGGGGTGGCCCACGTGTTCGGGTTGGATAATGTGCAGGCTAACGAGTTGCTGGAATTTGAGAACGGGGTTCGTGGAGTTGCAATGAACTTGGAGGAAGATAATGTGGGAGTGATTCTGATGAATGCCGGTGATCGGGTGAAGGAAAATTACACGGTGAAACGTACGGGAAGTATTGCCTCTGTGAAGGTGGGTGAGGGATTGCTTGGACGGGTTGTCAACACGCTGGGTGAACCTATCGACGGAGCCGGACCCATTGAAGGGGAATTAATACAGTTACCGTTGGAACGTAAGGCTCCGGGGGTAATCTATCGTCAACCGGTGAAAGAACCGTTACAGACAGGGATCAAGGCGATTGATTCCATGGTACCGATCGGACGGGGACAGCGGGAGCTGATCATCGGAGACCGTCAGACCGGAAAGACATCTATTGCCGTGGATACGATTTTGAACCAGAAAAGAAATTTCGATAACGGTGATCCGATTTATTGTATTTACGTGGCTATTGGTCAGAAAGCATCATCTGTAGCCATGTTGGTGAACACGTTGCAGGAGAGAGGTGCGATGCAGTACACGGTCGTTGTTGCGGCAAACGCATCCGACTCGGCAGCTATGCGTTATTATGCACCCTTTGCGGGAGCGACGATTGGGGAGTATTTTCGGGACAGTGGTCGTCACGCATTAGTCGTGTATGACGATCTTTCCAAACAGGCTGTCGCTTATCGTGAGATTTCTTTGATTTTGCGTCGTCCTTCCGGGCGTGAGGCTTATCCGGGAGATATATTCTATTTACATTCTCGTTTGTTGGAACGGGCAGCACGAATTATATCCAGTGATGAGATGGCACAGACGATGAATGATCTGCCGGATGTGTTGAAACCCACTGCCAAAGGAGGTGGTTCATTAACTGCATTGCCGATTATCGAGACTCAGGCAGGAGACGTGTCGGCGTATATTCCGACCAATGTTATTTCTATCACGGACGGGCAGATTTTCCTTGAGGCCGGATTGTTTAACGAAGGGGTACGTCCCGCAATTAACGTAGGTATTTCTGTATCTCGTGTCGGTGGTAATGCTCAAGTAAAAGCCATGAAGAAGATTGCCGGAACATTGAAGATTGACCAAGCCCAGTACCGGGAATTGGAGGCTTTCTCTAAGTTTGGAGGAGACATGGATTCAGTGACGGAAATGGTGATCGATAAAGGACGTAAGAACGCTCAGTTATTGATTCAGCCCCAGCATGCGCCGATGCCCGTGGAGGAAGAGATTGCCGTGATTTATTGTGGTACACAAGGGTTGTTGCGTAACGTGGATTTGAAACATGTAGCCGAGTTTGAGAAGATGTTTCTGGAGATATTGCGATCCAAATACCAAAAAGAGATTTTAGAGCCGTTGCGGGAGGGGGTTCTGGATGAGAATGTATCTAAATTATTAGAAGAAGTAGCCACGGAAGTGGGGCAGACTTTTAATTAGTTCATAAAGTAAAAATTATGGCATCAACACGTGAATTGAAAGGAAGGATAAATTCGGTACATTCTTCTCAAAAGATAACCGGAGCCATGAAGATGATTTCTTCTGCCCGGTTGAGAAAGTCTGAGAATGCATTGAATCATGCCCGTCCTTACATGGAACAGTTGCAAAATATACTGGATCATATTGCAAGTGAAATTAATGATTATCAGTCTCCGTTAAGTCAGGATCGTCCGGTTCAACGGGTCGCAATTGTTATTTTTGCTGGCAATGAAGGTTTATGTGGCGCTTTTAACCTGCTATTATACAAGAAATTATTGGAGACATTAAAAGAGTATGATGGTAAGGTTAAATCGCCTGTTTTCGTTTATCCCGTGGGGAGAAAGCTCGTGAACGATATAAAACGAACGAGGGGGGTGGAGGTTATGCCGATCCCCGATCTTTTCGAAAAAAAACAATATGCAGAAGGAGCAACGGCATTGGCAGATGAATTAATTCATCGTTTTTTGGAGAAGGATGTGGATCGGGTCGAAGTTATTTATGCTCATTATAAGAGTATGGGAACACAGATCATCAGTCGGGAGCAGTTACTTCCGTGGGTACCTCAGGAAGCGAAAGCTCTTTCAGATAAAGAACGAAATAAAGTATATATTTACGAGCCGGATTGCGAAGAGATATTGGAGACGATTTATCCGTTGGTTATCCATTCCACGATGTATCGGTACCTACTGGAAAATCAGACTTCAGAACAGGCCTCTCGCATCTTGTCTATGCAAATGGCAAATGATAATGCTATTAAGTTGTTGAAAAACTTGCAATTGGAATACAATAAGTTGAGACAACAGAATATTACGGCCGAGTTGATGGACATTGTGGGTGGGGCGATAGAGTGATTTATGATATAATAGTTTAATTTATGGTTATAACACTGATTATTTTAGCATTATCTGCTTTCTTTTTTGTAAATGGAAAAATTCGGTCTGATGTGGTTGCGCTTTGTGCGTTGGTACTTTTGATACTATGTGGTATATTAACCCCGGAGGAGGCGCTTTCAGGTTTTTCTAATTCCATCGTGATTATGATGGTGGGGTTGTTCGTGGTGGGGGGGGCCATATTTCAAACCGGATTGGCTAAAATGATCAGTAGTAAAATACTTCAATTGGCAGGTAAGAGCGAGTTGAAGCTTTTTATTTTAATCATGTTGGTTACTTCTGCCATCGGTGCATTTGTGAGTAACACGGGAACCGTGGCTCTGATGTTACCGATTGTGGTCAGTATGGCGGTTAGTTCGAATGTTAGTCCTAGCCGTTTTTTGATGCCTTTAGCGTTTGCGAGTAGCATGGGCGGAATGGCGACGCTGATAGGTACTCCGCCTAACCTTGTGATTCAAAATGCTTTGTTAGAGGGTGGATTTGAGGGATTGTCATTTTTTTCGTTTACCCCGGTTGGAATTATTTGTGTATTGATTGGAATTGTTGTGTTGATACCTTTAAGTCGGATGTTTCTGGTTAAGAAGGGCGAGAAGAAGACGGAAAATAAATCACGGAAGAAATCACTAAAAGATTTAGCCTATGAATACCAAATTGCTCAGAATCTGTTTCGGGTAGGTGTGAAATCGGACTCTACATTTCGAGGAAAGACGTTGGCCGAATTGAATATAACCGGGAAATATAATGTTACGATTTTGGAAATCCGGCGAGAATCAAAGTCGCAGAATCCTTTTATGAAGACGATTGATCAGGAACTGGCAGGCCCGAATACTTCCTTGCAAATAGGTGACGTGTTGTATGTTTTGGGAGCTTTTGCTCAAATCGAATTATTGACGAAAGATAATAATTTAGATTTATTGGATACACATACGGCAGAAGTTTCGGAAGAAAAAGTTCCCCATGATATGGTGTTCGGAGAGATCGGTATTGCCGAGGTTTTATTGATGCCGAATTCTCAATTGATTAATCGAGCTGTAAAAGACTCCGGTTTTCGGGAAAAATATAACATTAACATATTAGGAATCCAGCGGGGAGGAAAATATCTTTTACAGGATTTGAAAGATGAAAAGATGCATTCGGGGGATGCTTTGTTGGTACAGGGAACGTGGAAAGATATTGCCCGTTTGAATGAAGTGCAATCGGAATGGGTTGTTGTCGGTCAACCATTGGCAGAGGCCGCAAAAGTGACATTGGACCACAAAGCCCCGATTGCGGCAACGATTATGATTCTAATGATTATTGCGATGGTTTTCGATTTCATTCCCGTGGCTCCCGTGGCTGCCGTGATTGTGGCTGCTTTATTGATGGTGTTGACCGGATGTTTACGTAATGTGGAAGATGCCTACAAAACGATTAATTGGGAAAGTATCGTGTTGATTGCAGCCATGTTGCCGATGTCGTTAGCATTGGAGAAAACGGGGGCATCAGCCATGATTTCATCCGGTTTGGTCAGTTATTTGGGTGATTTCGGGCCTATTATCCTGTTGGCGGGGATTTACTTTACAACTTCGTTGTTAACCATGTTTATCAGTAATACAGCGACAGCAGTCCTTTTAGCTCCGATAGCCTTGAAGGCTGCACTAGATATTGGAGTAAGTCCTTATCCATTCCTGTTTGCCGTGACAGTAGCAGCAAGTATGTGTTTTGCATCTCCTTTTTCGACACCGCCTAATGCACTGGTGATGTCTGCTGGGAAGTACACATTTATGGATTACGTGAAGGTTGGTTTACCTTTGCAGGTGATTATGGGTATCGTGATGGTTTTAGTGTTGCCTTTATTGTTTCCGTTTTAAGGGAAGTGTTCGTGTGAAATCTCTTTGTCTGTTACAGGAAATTCGCTACCTTATTAAATATTCCGGTAAAAGATTGATAAAGCATTTCAGGTGTGGCTCCCGTGTTGGTGGGAAATGGATTTTGATGAGAATACTCGTACGGAAAATCTAATTCTTCCAATATAGTATCAACACATTTGGGGCCTAGTGCCTCAATAACTCCTTGTGTTGGCATTACCGTATCCTTTTTAAGCGTGACAATCCGTAGACGGTCTTGAATTCGTTCGAAAAATGATTCCCGGTAATTCTTCATTACCTCGGGACGTATCATCGCTTTAAACGCTTTTTCCATGAAATCCTCTTCATACAAAACGGGGAGCGTTTGATGTTCATCATTTTTTGTCAGGAAATCATTCAGAAAATAATTCTTAACTCTTCTATACGCCTCTTGATCCATGATATCCCGGGCACTTCCGTCCATTTGGCTGAATATGGAGCCTCCACAGAAGAGGAATAGTTTACTATCATCCAATAGATGTTCCGGGTTGGCAAGCATCAGAATCTGTGATAGGAACGCTCCGATGGAATAGGCGAAAATGTTTATGGATGAATCTTTTTCAAACAGGAGGTGTTGTCCGGTTTTTATTTCCCGGAATAACTGCCATAAATTGAACATGGACTCTTTTCCGGATATGTAAAAACGCAAAGGGGTGTCTGATAGACGATAACTTAATGCCACGTTGACAAACGTGGAATTATTCAGATGTTCCACTTCTTGCTTACGACGAGCTACCCAAGGCATAAGGGCTCTTGGATTATACCAGTTACCGGGAGTACGGTTCATGTGGAAAGCTATCGGAAACAAAATAACCGCTTTACCCGTGGCTAAGGATAAATATTCTGCCCAGGTGAGGTATTTGTCCCAGTTACGTTCGTTCAGCCCGTGTAATAACAGGATTGCCTGGTTCGTCTTTCGTGATCCTTTAGGCGTGAATATGGTATACGAAAAACTTTTGTTCTCCTGAATGTTATTGTCCGGGATAGAACAAAATTCATTTGTCGGGAGCAATTGCTGAAATTGTTCTATTTCATTTACTCCCATGTTCTGGATAAAATGATAAGGACGAATTTCCAGTGGTTGATCTTCTAGGATAACTTTCTTGTCATAAGAAAAAATAGCCTTTAACTGTTTTGTTCTAGTTGAGATTTCCATAGCTCTTGCGATTAATTTTAATACAAACAAACACCACAATTCTTTGTTTTCAAAATTAATGGTGTGCACCTGAACCTAAAGGGACAAAATCTCATATTTAGGGATGAAATTTGCTCTTTAGGGGTGAAATTTTTTACGAGAAAAATGTATCTTTGTTTGAAATTTATAAAAATTAGAGAGAGATGAACGTGTTGATCCGAAAAATACCAGCTTACTATTACGAGAAATCAAATTTGATACGCCTGGTATTATTCACTGCTTTTTTTGATCTGATTTTTATCAATATCTACAAACCTTTCAGTTCTCTGACGTGGTATCCGGTATCGGAATTTAAGTTTTTCATTTTTTCGAGTCTGGTCATTCTTACCGGAGTACTTGCCGTGGCGATCAGTCGTGTGATTATGTATTTTTACACGAGGAAACATACACTTAATTATATAGAGTATGGTATCTGGATCGTGTTGGAAATTTTCTTTCTGTCTACTTTTTACACGGTTTATTCTTGTTTTTTACGGCCGGAGAGGGATGTGATGGAAACTTTTTGGGAGGCCTCAGAAAACACGTCATTAATCCTTTTATTGCCTTATGCGATTTTAATGCTTTATTTTTCTTGGCGGGATAAGGAGCAGAAGTTACAGATGCTTGAAGAGATGAAGGGAGATACTGGGGGGGCGAGTGTTATTGCTTTTCGGGATGAGAAAGGTGAATTACGTTTATCAATTAAACATTCGAACTTGCTTTATATCGAGTCTGCGGATAATTACGTGCAGATTTGGTATTTGAATAAAGGCGTGGTGACAAAATTCATGTTACGTAATACTTTGAAGGCAATGGAAGAGACATTTGAAGGGACGAATGTCTTGAGGTGCCATCGTTCCTATATGGTGAATTTTGAGCATGTTAAAGTAATCCGTCGGGAGAAAGATGGAGTCTATTTGGAATTTGGAGTTGAGAAAGTTCCCGATATTCCGATTTCAAAGACTTACAGTGAAAAAGAGACGCACTGGTTCATGTGTTATTCCTCCTCGAATGAGTAAATACCAATACAGACCGCCTTGTCGGGAATTATCCGGATATGTCCAGTATTATTGGATGTTGGATCTTGAGGATGTGTGTCCATCGTGCGAGCCGCATCGTCTTACTCCGCAGGGATTCATGGAAATCGTTTTTTATTATCGGGATTCGTACAAACTTATTCTGTCCGATGGAGAAGAATCTCATCCTCGGGCGACACTTTATGGGCAGCGAACCGAATTTATAGATATTTTACCCACGGGTAGGGTGGGGCTGATGTCGGTCGTGTTTACCCCTGTGGGGGTACGGGACATTTTGCATTTACCGCTGAATGAGCTGATAAACCGATACGTTTCTCTGGAAGAGGTGTTGGGAAGAGAAGGGAAAGATATGGAAGAACAAATGATGAATCTTGCCAGTTTTGACGAACGGGTGGATGGTTTGGAGACATTTTTGTTAGGTCGTTTGCAGCGAAGGAATGAATTTGAGAATAATCGGATGCGGATGGTCATGACTCGTTTATTACAGTGTCGGGGAATGTTTAACGTGGAACAACTGGCCGGTTATGCTTGTTTGAGTAAAAAGCAATTTGAACGGGTGTTTTCGACTTACGTGGGATTAATGCCGAAACAATACTTACGGGTGATACGTTTTCTGTATGCCGTGGAATTTCGAAATCGAATGCCGGAGGTTGATTTGGCAACATTGGCTTTCCATACCGGATATTACGATGCGGCTCATCTGGCGAATGAAATCAAAGCTTTAACCGGTCATACTTCGTCAACTCTTTTTCAATTAATGTGTTTTTCCGAGGATGCCGATAGTATTGAATGGTTTCTAGGTGTATAGAAGGAACTAAAAGTTTTATCGGAACAGAGAATGTCTCTTTTTTCCAATAATTGAGGGGTGATAAGGAAGTACTTTTGTTGTGTTAATCAATAAAATAAATACAACATGAAAACATTCGTAGCTTTTTTTGAGATTCCTGCTATCAACATGGAGAGGGCAGTTCAGTTTTACGGGACGGTTTTCGGAGAGAAACTGGAGATTGTCGAATACGGGGAAGAGAAAATGGCTTTTATTTCTTCCGGTGATCAGCAACCGATCGGCTGTATTTTTAGTTTAAAAGGATACCTGCCAACCTCTAACAGTATTACGATTTCATTTTATACGGAAAATATGGATGAATCTTTAGCCATGGTGAGGAAGGCCGGGGGAAAGATTGCCACGGAACCTTGTGAAACTTGTGAGGGATCAAAAGATTATTTTGCTTACTTTTTAGATACCGAGGGAAACCGAATCGGTTTATTTACACGAAACATTCATCCGGGAGAATAGTAATTCGGACGAGACGAACTATATCTTGCGGGTTGATTTTAAGGGGGTGTCCAGAAAGGATGGGATGGGTATGTTGTATGATCTCAAAATTTGTTCGGTTATCTTTAAGAAATTGAGAGAGTTGAGAAAGGGTTAGCATAAAAGTTATTTTTATTGTGACAAGTAAAGGTAATAAATATCACTTGAATCCGTATCTTTGTAGGAAAGAAGGTAAAAATGGTATTGAAAAAACGGCAGGATCATATTTCAACAGACAGCCCTTCCCGGATGGAAACTCCTAAATGGTGGCGAGTGGTGAGGCGTGTGTTCTTTTATGGTATCATGTTGCCTGTATTCGTGTGTTGTCTGGGAATATTATTTTGTAATTATCGGATTTCCAAATACAGTGAAGGAAAAGTTTTTGGAGATACGACATTTATACCTTATAATAAAGTTGGTTTGTTGTTGGGTACTTCTCCCCGGGTGAAAGGCGGGAAAACCAATCCTTATTTCAAGAATCGTATTGATGCCGCAGAGGAGTTGTTCGAGTCAGGTAAAATTAAGTATATATTGATCAGTGGAGATAACCGCCGCCATAATTATAATGAACCTCAGGCCATGAAAGATTCTTTGGTGAATAGAGGCATCCCGAAAGAATCATTGGTGCTGGATTTTGCCGGATTGCGAACGCTCGATTCTATGGTACGTTCGAAAGAGATTTTCGGACAGGATAGCGTGACGGTTATTTCTCAGCAATTTCACAATGAAAGAGCGATCTATCTGGCTCGTCACTACGGGATACATGCTATCGGGTATAATGCTAAAGACGTGAGCGTTTACGAGGGACTAAAGACGCAAATGCGGGAATTGTTGGCCCGGGTAAAAGTATTTGTCGATTTTTTTATCAACAAACAACCTCGTCATTTAGGCGAAAAGATTGAAATTCCGGAATAAACTATTCAGTTTCTTGTTCGAATTTTTTTATCAAGGAGAACAAATCTTCCCGGTTTGAGGTCAATTTCCCGTGAATATCCACTCTTGGAATCTTGTTACTTTTAATTCCGATGATAAGATACTGTTCGTAGTAGGGACGATTTGAATGCAATTCAAATTGTTGTTCGATATCCATGTATCGATTCAAATCCTGTATGGCTTTCCGGTTATCCAGTAATGGTGTAAGTTCTCGGAAAACTTGTGGCTCGTAAGTACCCATGGAATAACGTTGTGCCAGGTGAATTTTGGATAATATGCGGGCAGTCTGCCATCTGGCTGGAACCTGCTGGTAATTGAAACAGTAGAAAGCTTCTTTTTCGACTAAATGATTGGCAGAAGGAGAACTTCGGGAGGGTTGTTCCAGTACAATGAAATTTTCTCCAAGATCATCTTTCCAAGTGGTCTCTTGCGTGCAGGAGCGAATGTAATATTCTTTGGTCGGAGTGTAAGCAAAAGAAAGACTGGCCTTTGTTGAAAATGGGGAATTTACCTTACGGTGTTTGGATAAAAGGACTTGTCGGAGTAGTTGGTAATCCACGTAATCAAAATCCATGGACTTCAATTCATGATGGTTCCCGTCAATGGTGAAAGTACCTTTACACGTGAGGCGTGTTCGTTGAGGATAAGCGCTACTTTTGGTCTTGAAGGCAAATCGGTAGTCAGAATTTTCTGATTCTAGGGGATAAATATCGTAATTGCGAATGTCGCTGAATAAAGGACCGAATAATTGAATACTTCGCATAAACGTGAATATTTTACGAGTTCCGACATCAAAACGGGTTTCTTCGTCTGTTATGAATGTGGGTTTAAGCGTGTCTTTTCCATCGTTCGTGAGATTGTAACTTCTGGCAACGTGGAACGGGACGATGTAAGATCGAAAATCCGTATCCCACGTGTTTCGTGATTTAACATCACCTGAAGAGAAATAATAACCGTACTCCCGACGGTATTCTACTACATTCTCTTCACATTCGGTAATTTTTTCGTATAAGGCTTTACCAAAATATTTGCATATCGGTTCGAGGCCGGGAGCCTGTTTCTTGAGTTTTGAGGAGGCTCTTTTTAAAAGTTCTTTCATTGAGATCCCTTTTTCCACATTTGTCTCTTCCAGTTCATATGCCAGGGGAACAAGTACAAGGCGTTTCATGCGAAGTAAATCATTCACACTGTATTTTACGGTTTGATACCCCATGCCTTGGAATTGTAACGAATCACTAGGGTGTAGTTTGTAGGTCTTAATAACACATTCCCCTTCAATATCGGTGCTAGTCAGTAAATAATGATTTCTAGGATTGACCACGTATACTCCAAATTGAGGCTCGCCTTTGGGATTGATAACCTTTAAACGTATTTCTTGTGCATTAAGCCGATTGAAAAGCAAAACGGTAACTAGCAATAAAACTACACGAATACAATAATTAACCCTGTTCATAACGTTTGATTTTGTGAAAGTGATCAAAGGTAAGAAAGATTTAAAAAAGAAAATCACGATAGATTAGCTATCGTGATTTTTCAAAGCTATTATAAGAGTAGGGTAATTCAATTATGGATTATTTTACCCATACATTCAAAATCTCTCCGATAAACATTTTGTGCATAGCTTTGCCGGCCCATTGTTTTCTTAGTTCCGGGTCAGAAATACCGTCAATGTTGATGGTTTGAGAAACCATTTTGCGGCACTCGATAATCATCCAGGCTTCCGAGAATGCCTTGCTACCGGAAGGAGTGGTGATCGGGGTTAACCCGGCCTCTTTTACCTTATCCTTGTCTTTACCGGAATTATGCCCGCAATAATTCAGAGCTTCCCGGTAAGTTTCCGTGTAAAAAGTTAATGTATAGGTATCCCCTTTATCCATGATGTCATAAGTGTAGCGTGCGGGATTGATAAAACAGAATGTCACCGGTTTGTTGTACAGGTTACCGAGACCTCCCCAGCTTGCCGTCATCGGGTTAAACTGCTGGTCATTCCCAGCCGTGATTAACATCCAGTCCTCGGATAACATTTTAATAATATTTCCCGGAATCTTGTCGGGAGCGATACGTTTGTAGCCTTGTAAAGCATCTCCCGGGGCGGCAGATATGGTGGCTACGGTTTGCACGGGAGCAACTTGTTGGGGCGTTGTGGTTGTCTTTGTGGCTACAGGGGCATTTTGTGTGCCTAAGCTTTTTTGCGCCCCTTCGTTCAAACTTTCAACCAAATCAATAGTTTTGATTCTGAATTTTGCAATCCGGTTGATCAGTTTAGTTTGATCTTTATTCATCGCCTGTTTGTCCGTAATCCATTCTTCGGCAGCTAAACGTTCCCGGCTGTCTTCCGGGTAAAGGTAGGTGATGTTGGTTACTTCCACGTTGCATTTACCGGAAGTGCAAACAAAATTCATCCGGTAGTTTATTTTTGCCCGGTCCAGAGAAAAAGTCTTATCAGCGAAAACAATGTATTCGTTTCCATAGCAAGCAATTTGTCCCTCTTCCTTGTTCGAATAGGCAACCATTCCCCAGTTTCCTTTATCTGTCTTGAAACGGGTATTCGCCCATGCCAGAATGGCATCAAAAATTTGATCTTTAGAAAGATTTGGGGCGTTGATTTCCTGTGAGAAAACTACTTTTCCGTTTACTTCCGGAACGGCTCCGACCATGTATTTGCTTTGATCTTCTTCCTGGGCTAATGCCAACATGGGAAAAAAGCAAAGAATGAGTAATAAATTCTTCATCATGATATTCAAATTTATGTGTGTTTAAAACTAAACTAATAAAAGATTGCACATCGGCTTTCTCGTGGAGAATTATACCGCACTCAAAGTTACAGAAATATTTCATACGTTCTTCGGCTTTTAACTAGAATTTGTAAGTGTGGTATTTTTCCTCAACTTGGTGGGGAAATTCCTCATTTTTACTATAATATTTGTTTTGTATGATTTTGAAAAACATGAGGTTAATGTTTTTTATTTAATATGGTATAATCTTTGAGAAATATATAAAATAGTGATTTGCAGTTTGAATGACTAAATGATAATATAAAAAAATCAATATGGAAAAAACAGGAAGTTTGCTTGTAAGTATAATTTTATGTGCGTTTCTCTTCTTGACCTTTGCGTTTTCGGCTCATGCACAAGATCGTGCAACAAGGGAAAAAGAAGGGAAACGTGTCATAAAAGGACGGGTTCTAGATGAAAATCGGGAACCGATGATCGGGGTTTTGGTCCTGATAAAAGGTACGACTCATGGGGTTACTACGGGTGTTGACGGGGATTACTTGCTAGAATTTACAGAAAAGGAACCCACCTTGGAATTCTCTTTTCTCGGGTACGAACCTCGGGATTTTAAACTAACTCCGGACCAGAAGGTGTTGAATGTTAATATGAAACCTTCCCGAATTCGAGTGAAAGAAGTGGTCGTGGTTGGTTTTGGTACGCAGGCTAGGGAAAAAGTGACATCATCTATTACGAAACTACCGGCTGAGGCCTTGAAAAATGTACCTTATGCTAATGTTGCTACTGCCCTGCAAGGAAATGTATCCGGGGTACAAGTGCAAAGTACATCCGGTCAACCCGGTGCGGCTCCGCGAATCATTGTGCGAGGCGGTACCTCTATTAATAACATGAACGGGGCAGCCCCAATTTACATTGTAGACGGGATCATTCGTACCGATCTGGCAGATATTAATAGTAACGATATAGAATCCATACAAGTGCTAAAAGATGCTGCATCTACGGCAATTTATGGTGCAAGAGCTTCTAATGGAGTTGTCATCGTGACCACGAAAACCGGGAAACCGGGGAAAGTGCAAGCTACTTATTCCTATGGACTAACGGTTTCTGAACCGGGAGCGAAATACGATTTGGCCAGTGGAAGGGAATATATCGAGTTGAATCGGAAAAGTATGGTTTATGCATCCCGGTATAATGCTAATGCTATGGATCGTTTAGGCTCGGCTCTTGGGTTTGGTACTGGTAACGATTTGACTAAAAATACCTCTTTTACGACTCAATATCTAACAGAAGAAAACAAACATAAGTTGAATGAAGGTTGGGAAAGTATGCCTGACCCGATAGATCCGTCCAAGACCATTATTTTTAAGGATACGGATTTTCAAGATCTGATTTACCAGACGGCTTATTCTCATTCGCATAACTTGACGGTTTCCGGGGGAAATGAAAGGTCTACTTTTTATGCGGGACTTGGGTATATGGATAGCGAGGGTACCGCAATTACTACCAAGTACAAACGTTTATCATTCAGTTTGAACGGGAGTATAAAATTACGGGATAACTTGAACGTGGTCGGACGAGTGATGTACACGACTTCTTCCAATAATGAAGTATTTGGCTTGGCAGACATTTTCTATCGGTCAGCCACGACACCATCGACAGCCAAATATACATACGAGGATGGAACGCTAGCTCCGGGACAAAACCGGAGTATCGGGAATCCCGTGTATCACTTGAAAAATGATGTGCGGAAAAATAGTAAAGACAATTTGTCTCTTTCTATTGCTGCTGATTGGGAAATTTTGCCAGGATTTTCTTTCACTCCGCAATTATCCTTGTATAAATATACGTATGACGGTTATTCATTTATCCCGGCTTACTGGAACGGTTCCATGACTTACAATGATTCGCGGGAAGCCACGGGATCTTATAACAAAACCATGCAAGGACAGATGGATTTGGTCCTGGGATATCAGAAATTATTTGCCGAATCGCATAATCTGGATGTGAAAGCAGGATTTTCTTATTTCGGTAGAGAAAAATCAACTCTTGAGGCCAAGGGAAGTGGAGCTGCTACCGATTTGATCCCGACATTGAATGCTTCGGCTATTGCTAAAAGTGTAAAAGGTGATGAAAGTGATCAGGTTATTGCCGGTTTCTTTGCTCGTGTAAATTACGATTATAAAGATCGTTACCTGGTTTCACTCAGCGCTCGTTATGATGGGGCATCTAATCTGGGTGATGATCACAAATGGGGATTCTTCCCCGGAATATCCGTTGGTTGGAATGTACATAACGAGAAATTTTGGACTCCTTTACAGAACATCATGAGTTTGAAATTACGTGCTAGTTACGGTGTCACGGGAAATATCAGTGGTTTGTCCGATTTCCAAGCACGGGGAGAATATTCGGTGGGAAATATATATGACGGCACTTCTGCTATCTTGAATTCGGTGATCCCGAACCCTGATCTGAAATGGGAACAATCTAAAACTTTTGACATTGGTGCTGATATTGGTTTACTCAATAATCGGATAGGTATTTTGTTTGATTACTATCGGCGGGTTACCGATAATTTGATCACTTCTCTTTCTTTACCTCCTTCAACGGGGTTTGCAAGTATTTATACGAATCTTGGGCGTCTGGAGAATAAGGGTATCGAATTAGAGGTGAATGCAGCAGTTCTTCCGGCATGGTCCGGTTTGCAATGGAACGTGGCCATGACGGCAACGCACACCAAACATAAGATTTTACGTTTGCCGGAGAACGGGGCGGAGAATAACCGTATTGGTGGAGAATATGTGTGGGTTCCTTCTAAGAAAGACTACGCCTGGATGGGTGGCTTGCAAGAGGGAGGACGTGTCGGCGATATCTATGGCCATGTATTGGAAGGTGTTTACGCTACTGACGAAGAGGCTCAAAATGATCCGGTCGTGAACACGTTAATTCCCGGAAATGACAAGACAAAATACGGTGGTTATGCCAAATTCAGAGATGTGGATGGAAATGGCCAGATTGATTCGAAAGATAAAGTGTATCTTGGTAATTTTTATCCGACATGGAATGGTGGATTTACCAATTCATTCAGTTTTCGAGGATTAACTTTTTCTGTTCGTTTTGACTATACACTGGGACATAAAATTTATAATTATGCCACTCGTTTTATGGATAATAATTCGCAGGGAGATGGAAACTTGACGAAAAACATGGCCAAAAATTCTTGGAAACAACAGGGTGATCAAGCATCTATGCCATGTTATATTTGGAATCAATCCTATAACCTTCCGGTAAATTGTAATATTTACGTGGAGAAAGGTGATTTCCTTTGCTTGCGGGAAATGACCTTAGCGTATGAATTACCAAAGCGTCTGTTACGTAAAATAGGTCTTGCCGGAGTCCGGGTTCACGTGACGGGAAATAATCTTCATTATTTCACCGATTTCAAAGGACTGAATCCCGAAGAAGGTGGGCAGGATAACGGACGTTATCCCATTCCCCGGAACATTATTACAGGAATATCTATAACACTTTAATCCATGAAAAACAGAAGTATTATGTGTAGATTAAGAACACGGTTATATCATATAGCCCTTGGGGTGGGAATGTGTCTTTCCATTGGGGCATGCGACTTGTTGGAAGTCGATCCGACAAGTGTTATCACGAGTGACTCTTTTTGGCAAACAGAATCAGATGCACAGGGAGGATTGGCCGGTATGTATGTGAAATTGAGGACAGAATCCGTGGAGAACCTTTTCATTTGGGGCGAATTGCGAAGTGAGACGTTGGAATCCGAGGCGATTGTCGGAGATAATTACATGAAGTACCGGGAGAATGATTTGAGTGCCAGTTTCGGTCCAAGCTGGCAAGGACTTTATTCTGTGGTGAATGCGGCTAATTTGATTTTGACCAAAGTACCGGAGATCACGTTTTCTAGCGAGGATACGCGAAAATTGTTGTTGGCACAGGCTCACGCGATGAGGGCTTACGTGTATTTCACGATGGCTAGAATATGGGGTGGTGTTCCGATACGTACCGAGCCTATGGAAAAATATGATGCTTCCACGGTTCATAAAGCAAGAGCTACATTGGAAGAAGTGTTCACTTTAATTAAAGATGATTTGAAGGATGCGCTTGAGCTATTTCCTTCTGATGCATTCGAGACGGGGAGAAACCATTGGTCTAAAGCTTCTACTTTAGCATTAAAAGCAGATGTTTACTTGTGGACGGCTCGTCGGATGAATGGAGGTGAGGCTGATTTCCGGACAGCACTGACGGCTTGTGAAGATGTACAGCAGATAAGCGGTATTCGTTTATTACCTGATTTTAAAGAGGTGTTTGCTTATGAAAATAAGGGAAATGATGAAGTGTTGATGGCCATCAACTACAAAAAAGTGGAAGCAAGCAACAACTATTTTGATATGATGCATATTTCGGCTGCTACTTTGTCTCCGGATATAGAACCGGATATATTGGAGACGATCGGTGCCGGGGGAGGATTGATGGAACTTTCTCCTTCTAAACATTTACGCACCCAGTATTCCGAAGAGGACAGCCGTCGGGATGTGACTTTCCTGGAGATTTACAAAACGAAAGACGGCGGTCGCAGTTACTACGGGACGATGGCAATGAAATGTCGTGGTACTGTGGAATCCGGTGTGCGTTATTTCGTTGATGACATCATTTTGTATCGTTATGCTGATGTGTTGCTAATGAAAGCGGAGGCAAAGAACGGTTTAAAACAGGATCCTACTGCTGAAATGGAAGAGGTACGTCGGCGAGCATACGGGGAAAATTATGCAAATCATAAGTTCGTGAACGGTACACAGGAAGAAAACGATGCTGCTATCTTACATGAACGTTTATTGGAGTTTGCCACGGAATGTAAACGTTGGTGGGATCTGGTACGTTTTGACAAAGCGTTCGAACTCGTGCCGTCATTAGTTGGGCGGGATAATCCGGAGTTGTTGTACTTCCCGATTCCGAATTCCGTGTTGAGCCTGGAACCTATGGTTGAACCAAATTCTGCCTGGCCGATGTAATGTTAATATTTTTTCTTAATTTAGCCGTCGAATACAATAAATCAAGAGACATGAATAATGAGGTGTTAGAAAGGCTAAAAGAAGAATATGGGGAAGATGACGACCTGATTCAGCTATATGAAGATTGGGGGAATACTCCCTATTTACATGAAATATACCGTATACTGGATGAACATTCATCTGATTGGGTGTTGGAACGTGAATTAGGTAGTTGGGCGGCAGAATTTATTCTGGGTATTTTGCAGGAACATGAAGAGGAATTGGAGGGGATGCCGGAGGCCGAGCGAGTTGCGTTATTTGAAGAAGAGATTGAGGAACGATATGCAGATTTCAAGAGCTGCCATCAGTTTGCCCGGGTAAACAATCTCTCCATGGAGTATGAAGAAGATGAGGATACTGATTGTGAGACGTTGGACGAGTATATCGCAGAGAATGGGGAAGAGATAGGTTTTCCTAAATATTAATCCTTGTTGATCCGAGAGAAAAAATGGTTTGAATTTTAATATATTACTCCTGTCATGATGGCAGGAGTAAATTTTTATGGTATGTTGTTAGAATAAAAAAAGTGGTAAAAGTACATTGACTTTTACCACTCCTCTTTTATTATATTGCTAATCCAATCAGATTTCGATCTCGATCAATTTAGCCCCAGCAGTAACGGATTTTCCTTCTTGAGTCAGGATACGTTTTACTTTTCCGGCGTAATCACTTGTAATGTTGTTTTCCATCTTCATGGCTTCCAATACAAGTACGTTTTGTCCTTTACTTACAACATCACCCGGTTTAACAAGGATCTTGAAGATGTTACCCGGCATTGGAGCTTCAACTACTTTCCCGGTAATCGGTTCTTCTTTTTGAACTTCAACGGATTGTTGTGCCTGAGTCGCTTTATGAGTTGCCATGTAACGAGCTTCTTTCTGTTTTGTCAAGAAGTTTTTGGCGACAGCGGGGAAAAGTTCCATCAAGAGGACTTCTTTCTCGTTTTCTGCCAATTTTACCCCACCGAATTCGGTCAAAACAGGATTTTCTTGCATTTGATATTTTGATGTATCATACGGGATCTCTTCACGGGTACCGGCAATTTTCAGACGGAATTCTGGATCAACAGGCACCGGAGTCTTTCCATATTCACCCTTCACCAAAGCCACGAATTGATTAGATACGTTAGAATACATCGGTTTACCATTCTTGATGTCCAAGGCACAGTTCACTGCTTGAGCGCCTACAATTTGGCTGGTAGGAGTTACCAAAGGAGGAAGACCGGCAGCTAAACGAACAGTCGGAATTAATTTCATGGCATCTTCCAGAATCTCCATGGAGTTCAATTGTTTTAATTGGGCTACCATATTGGTGTACATACCACCGGGAACCTCGGCTTTCTTCACGAGTTCGTTCGGTTTCGGGAAGTTGAAATAAGCTTCGATAGCATGGCAAGCTTTCAACAAGGCCTCTTCGTTGTTACTCTTGGCAGCAGCGATAGCATCATCGAATAATTTGTCAATGTTAGCCGGAAGTGTATCTGTAAGCGGGTTGAACGGATTTGGGAATTGTTTAACAGCATCGTATGCCTCCAATTCTTTACGAATCGTGTACAACTCTTTGTTGATCTTGGCAACAGCTTCCATGTTTACATCCAATTCGATACCTAATTTCTTACAGAAAATGTAAATCAGTTCAATAGCCGGAGCAGCAGGACCGCCTGCGAAATTCCAGATATTGGTATCAACGATGTCAACTCCGTGTACAATAGCGGAAAGAACGGCACCTAACCCATAGCCTGGGGTACAGTGAGTATGGAAGTCTACCGGAATCTTCAAATTGCTCTTGAATAACTGCATTATCTCGGAAATACGAGCCGGGTTAATCAAACCACTCATATCCTTGATCGTGATCATGTCAGCTCCGAGAGCTTCCATTTCTTTTGCCTTATTCAAGAAATATTCGTTTGTGAACACGGGTTCGGGATTCTTTTTCCCTTTCAACTTGTCTATCAAACTTAATTTCGGATATTTCGGGTCAATCGTGTAGCAAACAGCGCAATCTGCCATACCACCATATTTTTTCACGTATTTGATGGTAGATTTCACGTTGTTCACATCGTTCAAGGCATCGAAAATACGCATGATTCCTAAACCTGATTCGATAGCGTTTTTACAGAAACCTTCGATAATTTCATCTGTGTAAGGAGCGTAACCGAATAAGTTACGACCTCTGGAGAGGGCGGTCAATTTGGACACATCACCGATAACGGCTTTAATTTTTTCCAAACGATCCCATGGATTTTCGTTCAAATAACGCATAACGGAGTCGGGAACAGCTCCTCCCCATACTTCCATTGCGTAGAACTTGGCATCCTTGTAAAAAGGTAATACGCGGTCCACTTGATTTTGATTCATTCGGGTCGCAAATGAAGATTGTTGACCATCTCTAAGTGTTAGATCTCTAATTAGTAATTTTCGTGCCATGTTTTATAAGAATTAATTGTTATGTGTTCTTTTAAATTCTGGATCAAATCTATTCAAAAGAAAATAATTTTCCTAATAATATACCTGAAATATCTGAGAAAAACTAACAAATTTTTTGAATCTTCAAAAATATGATTTTAATTTGTAACTTGAGATCGGATGTTTTATCCGTAACTCTGGTGAAATTTAATAAGTACGTCATGGAAAGAATCGCAATATTCCCGGGATCTTTTGATCCGTTCACAATCGGACACGAAGAAATCGTGAAACGTGGATTAAAAATGTTTGATAAAATCGTTATTGCCGTGGGGATTAATGCGGTTAAAAAAGAGTTTCTGGACGTGGATACCCGGATTGCCATCATTCGTAAAGTTTTCGAAGATGTAGATAATGTTATTGTCATGAGTTATTCTGGTTTGACTGTAGATTTTTGCGAGCAAATGGGTGCTAATTTCATTATTCGAGGTTTACGTACTGCTGCTGATTTCGAGTACGAACGTGCTGTTGGTCAGGCAAACAAGGCGATGGATTCTTCCGTGGAAACCGTTTTCCTTTTAACTTCTCCCGAACATACTTTTATCAGTTCGACCATCGTGCGCGATATATTCATGAATGGAGGGAATGCCAATAAATTTTTACCAACAAATGTAACAATAGAAGATTTACGTCAATAAAAGAGTGAATTTGAAACATTTTAGTGTGTTTTTCCATATATATACGAAGAGTATTAATAGATATTAGTACTGAGAAATTGTTTTATCTTTGGGAGAATAAGAATGTAGTAGTCAAGTGGTGTGAAATATAAATAAACGATCAATTAATGATCTTCAGAGGATTACTTTCTTATTGTTAAGAAAAAATTTCGAACGTATTAATAATTAGCCATTAAAAAAAATAGCATCTTTTTACAAGTGTCAAAAAATAATGTAAATTTGTATTTCAATAATTGATCGTTTGTTGAAGGTATATATTATTAAAAATAAAGTTTATATAAATGAAGTTAGGGGTGTAATGGATGGACGAGTTAGATAAAATATTGCAACTCTTGAAAAAAGGAGATCGACGAGGGTTAGAACTATTGTTCCACCATTTTTATAAGCCATTGGTATTTTATGCCATGAATTTTCTTGCGCAACAGGAGGAGGCTGAGGATGCCGTACAAGAAGTTTTTATTAAGTTTTGGGAGGGAAAGCGTTTTCACGCTATAAAAAATAGTCTGCGTCCTTATTTGTATCAATCCGTGCGTAATTATTGTTTGAATTTGTTGGAAGGGAAAAAAGTGGTTCTTACAGAGCCCATCAACTCGAGCATGGATATGGCTGAGAATGAATATTTGGATGAGTCGGAATGGAATACCCGTATTGATCAATTATATAAAGCGGTAGATCGTTTACCCGATCGGACGCGGGAAGTTTTTAAAAGAATCGTGCTGGACGGGAAACGGCATAAAGAAGTCGCAGAAGAATTTGAAATTTCTGTAACCACGGTAAAAACTCTTTTGGCGAGAGCATTAGCGGCTTTACGAGCCGAGTTAAGCGAAAAAACATATTCGATTTTGTTACTCTTCGTGTAATTTTTTTGATTTTTTCTTCGAATTCTTGTCATCTATTTTTTCTTTTCTCCTGTCATAAGTATAGAACCAATGGAGAATAAATCATCATGTTACCAGAAAATATAGTACAATTGGCTTTGAAATCTCGTAAAAAGGGATTGACTGCAAAAGAACGGGAGGTTTTGGATCAGTGGCTTTTGGAGAACGTGGAATTGCAGGAAGAATTTCACCAGTTGGTAGAGTGTGGTTCCGTGGTACAGGCTGCTCGTTTGTTTGAGGATATTCAGATTAGAGATGCTTGGCAAAATGTGGAACAAAAACTTTCTTCCCGACCGGGTTGGAAAAAACGTCATTTGACTATTTATTGGAGTGTTGCTGCAACGGTAGTGATTATGCTGACTGCGGGATGGTTCTTGTTTAGACAATCACCTGTAAGAACCGAGCCGGAGAAGGTAGTGCAGATAACCCCGGGGAGTTTGAAAGCCGTCTGGGTTTTAGAAGGTGGAGAGAAATATGAATTAAGCGAAAATCTGGGACGTGATATCACGAACAGCGGGGGAGCTACGATAGGTAAGGACTCTTTGAATACGTTGGTAATTCAAGGGGGGAATAGCGGGCAAAGGAGTACCGTGAGGGTTCCGGAAGGGGGGGAATACCGGGTGGTCTTGAGTGATGGAACGAAAGTGTGGATTAACTCGGGGAGTGAATTGACATTCCCGATGAACTTTGGAAAAGGTGAACGGGTGGTTGAATTGAAAGGAGAGGCTTATTTCGATGTTACTAAAAGTAAAGAATGGCCTTTTATCGTGCGTACTTGTCGCTCCAGCGTGAAAGTATTGGGAACCTCTTTCAATGTTTGCAGTTATGAAGAAGATGCTCTTGAGCAGGTGACCTTGGAACAAGGTGGCGTGGAAGTGAAACATCATGATGAGACGTATCTTTTGCATCCGGGAGAGCAGTTTGAATTAGATACGACAAACGAAGAGGTTGAAGTGAAGCCTGTAAACGTGAAACTATATACATCATGGATTGACGGAATGTTCCGTTTCCATAATATGCCGCTGGATTTATTGACGGTGAAATTAGAACGTTGGTATAATGTGCATTTTGTTTTTTCGAATGAAGTTTGTAAGAACTATCGTTTCACCGGGGCCATTCGGAAAGACGTGGATTTTAACGAATTTATCCGTTTAATAGAACGGACTACAAATGTGAAATTTGTTATAAATCAGAAGAATATAATAATAGAAGAAAAATAAAAAGCAGGAAGTACGGTCATACTCCCCGCTTTGTTTAAATAAGATTCATGCTTTTTTTCAAGAGCATGAGAGTACTAATTTCAAATACAAAAGTATGAAAAAAAAGAGAAACACTTGGTATCGTTACGGGAAAATACCATGTAAAAGAAGTTTATGTATCATGAGATTAACATTATTACTAATGCTTGGGTTTGTGTTTCAGCTCTCGGCAACGGGTGTGGCACAAAGCGTGAAGATTGAAAAGCAGCTTCAATCCTTAGAAACTGTATTTGAACAGGTAGAATCACAGACAGGTTTGTTGATCATGTTCAGTAATAACGAATTGGACGTGAATCGTAAAGTGTCTCTTGATGTTCGTAAATATACGTTGGAAGAATTACTTCGCAAAGTGTTAGAGGGTACGAACATGGATTTTGACTTGGAACAGAATTACGTGGTCATCCGTCCGGCTCGTTCAGTTGCTGTACGGGATAGTGTGGTAAAGACGAATAAAATAAAAGGAGTTGTCGTGGATGCCCACGGGGAACCTCTCCCGGGAGTGACCGTTGTGGCCAAACGTGGGGAGATTCTCGTGACAGGAGCGGCTTCTGACGGGAGTGGTAAGTTTGAGATCGTGGTTCCGGCTGATATTCGGGAACTTTCTTTCACTTTCGTGGGGTATAAAACTGCGGTTGTTCCGGTAGAATTGAATAAGGAAATGACTATACGTATGGAGGAAGAGGTGAGCGAGGTGGATGAGGTGGTGGTGACGGGTTATTTCACGAAATCTAAATCTAGTTACACTGGAGCCGTGAAAAGTGTTACCGCCGAGCAATTGAAAACTGTCTCCGGGACAAACGTTGTTGCCGCTTTGGCAGCCTTGACGCCCGGTTTGAATCTAGTTGAAAGAAGTGAACTGGGATCAAACCCGAATCATGTTCCCGAATTATTGTTACGGGGAATGAGTTCATTTTCGGATGGTTCCACTCAAGTGAATCAACCGACGATCGTGCTGGATGGAGTTGAAATCAGTATGCAGGATTTGTACGATTTAGATATTAATGAGATTGAAAATATTACCGTATTAAAAGATGCATCAGCAACGGCCCTTTACGGATCACGTGCTGCCAGTGGGGTAATCGTGGTGGAGAGAAAGAAATTGGCAGAGGGGAGTATGCGGGTATCTTATAATTTTACGGGAAACGTGCAATTCCCTTACTTGAAAGATTACAATATGTTGAATGCCGCCCAGAAACTGGAATACGAGCGTTTGGCGGGATTGTATTCAACCGAGGTGAAAAGAGATCCTTGGGGAAATATTACGAATGAAGGAGAACAATATGCTTTGGACAAATTGTATAATGAACGTTATCAGGAAGTGCAACGAGGTGTTGATACAGATTGGTTGTCGCAGCCGGCACGCACGGCTTTTTCTCACGATCACTCCCTACGTTTGTATGGCGGAGCTTCCAATGTCCGTTACGAGTTATCCGGACGTTTCAATAACGTGCAGGGGGTGATGAAAGAAGACTACCGTCGTCGTTATAATTTGGGTTTTAAATTGGAATACCATGTACAGAATAAGTTGACCATGGCCAACCGGACGACTTACAGTGAGGTGAATTACAAGCAATCTCCTTACGGTTCTTTCTCCAAGTACGTAGAAATGAATCCTTACGATCGGATCTATAACGAGTTTGGGGAGTATAACAGAAATCTATCTTGGGATATGGATAACCCGTTGTACGAGGCAAGTTTAGGGAATTATGATATTTCTAAAGATAAATCGTTCTCGAATACCACGGATTTCCGTTGGGAAATCAACAAGTTGTTCCGCTTGTCGGGAAACTTTAATATTACCGTGTCCAATTCCAACAATGAAGTGTTCAAATCTCCCGATTCTCAGGATTTTAAAACGGAGACCGAACTTTCTAAAAAAGGTTCATTGACCCAGAAAAATGGAAGTGGCGTGTCTTACGCCGGAACGCTGACAGGTGCATTTAATTTGATGACCGATAATAATAGTTTATACAGTGTGAATGCGGGTGTGGAAATCCGGAAGGAAACCAGCGAGTCTTCCACCATGACAGGAGTGGGCTTTTATGATGATGCGTTGAATTTCATGGGGCAGGCTGCTGGTTATTCGGATAAAACGGATCAAAAACCGACCGGAACTCAAGCTATCAGCACGGAATTGGGATTTTTCGTGAATGCCAACTATATGTATAATAACCGTTATTATGCAGACGTGGTTTATCGGGTGACCGGATCGTCCAAATTTGGAGCCAATAACCGTTATGGTAATTTCTGGTCAGCCGGATTGGGATGGAACATACACAATGAAAGTTTTGTTACTTCCAGTAAAATTGATATTCTGAAAATCCGGGGAAGTTTGGGATACACTGGTAAGGTAAATTTCTCTCCTTTCCAGGCGATGACCATGTATCAATTCTCCGGGGATCTGGAATATTTAAACGGGATAGGAGCTGTTCCGCAAGGTATTGGTAATGAGGATTTAGGTTGGGAACGGGAGTTATCGTATAACCTCGGGACGGACATCAGTCTTTTCGATCGTCGGTTGAATTTTACGTTTGACATTTACTTGAAAAAAACTACCGATCTGGTATTGGATGCCTCTCGTGCTCCCTCTACCGGGACTACTTCTGCCAAAGAAAATATCGGAGAGATGGAGAACAAGGGATTGGAATTCCAAGTGGATGGTATGCTCGTGCAGAGAAATGATTTCTATTGGCAGGTTGCTGCTACCGGAAGTATGAACCGGAACCGGATATTGAAAATAAACAGTGCCCTAAAGAAAGCTAATGAAGATGCCAATAAGGTGGATTCAAAAACTCCGTTGGCACAGTATGAGGAAGGGGAATCCACCACGGCATTGAAGGTGGTTAAATCGGCAGGGATTGACCCGGCAACGGGACAAGAAGTATTTATAAAATTGAACGGTGAGAGAACTTTCGAGTATTCTGCGGATGACAAATTTGTGATCGGGGACACGGAGCCGAGATTCCGGGGAACGGTTTCCACCAATTTGTTCTACAAAGGTTTCAGTCTCTATCTGTTGGGTCGTTACGAATGTGGTGCTTACCTGTACAACGAGACTCGTGCCACGAAAGTGGAAGGTGCAAACCCGAAAAAGAATGCGGATAAACGGGTGTTTGATAGTCGTTGGAAGAATCCGGGAGATATTGCTTTTTACAAAGATATTGCCGATTCCGATGGATGGGGGACGAATCCGAAACATTCCGATCGTTTCGTGGAAAAAGAAAATGTATTCACGTTGGGAACGGTGAATTTCGGTTATGAATTCGGGCAGAATATCTGTTCCAAGATCGGGGTTCGGAATTTACGTGTCGGAGTGAATTTGACTGATATTGTGCGTTGGTCAAACGTGAAAATAGAACGAGGAACCACTTATCTATATAGTAACGGGTTTGAATTTACGCTTAGTACAACATTTTAAAAGGAAAGATTATGAAGATAAGATTTAGAAATATAATGATACTTTTAGTCTTGTTCGTCGGGGGAAGTTCTTGTGACAGCTTTTTGGACGTGCAACCTAAAGGAGAAGTACTGGAAGGCGATTTATTGAAGGATGCGAAGGGATTTGAGAATGCCCTCTACGGGGTTTATGCTAAAATGGGGACAGCGGGACTTTACGGGCAGAATTTGAGTTATTATGCTTTGGACTTGATGGCTCAATACTATACTTCTGCAAATAATGAAGAGGCAGAGCCGCTCATACAGTATGACTATAAAAGTACGAAAGTGGAAGATCGTTTCTATAATATCTGGTGCGAAATGTATTCCAATATCGCATACGCGAATAACGTGCTGGAACATTTGGAACATTTTTCTCCTTCGGATATGCAATTTTATAATATTTATAAAGGAGAGGCTTTAGGGGTACGGGGATTCATGCATTTTGATCTCTTACGTATTTTCAGCGAGCAGGTTACGGAAAACGAGGGTGCCGACGGGATTCCTTATTCAACTCGCTTCTCTTTGTTCGCCCCGGACGTGTTGAAGGCTAAAGACGTGTATAAACGGATTATTTCGGATTTGAAATCGGCAGAACAACTGTTGGATGACGAGGAGTTATATGCATCGGCCTCTTCGAATGCCAATTTCCTGAAAGATCAAAATATCCACTTTAATTTGCAGGCCGTGCAGGCAACGTTGGCAAGGGTTTACCTGACGGAAGGAGTATTGGATAGTGCTTTATATTATGCGCAACGAGTGATGCAGTCTCCCGGGCTTTCTTTATTAGATTACACGGAGATCGCCGGGGATATGGCTGGAAAATTGTCGTCCAAGGAGACTGTGTTCGGGATTTATTCCAAGAGCTTTGCTGATCCGGTGATCAAGATTTTACACAATTCCCAAACGGCATATTCTCTTGAAATGCGTTACAATATTCAACAGTTGTACCAAGTTGACGGGACTGGGAATGATTATCGTTGGAGCGCATGGTACACGTATAATGACGTGGCTAAAGACTGGAAGTTGGATAAATTGACGGATTCTTATGTGTTGAACAATAACGAATATTCTCGTCCGGCGGGACAAATTCGCGGTATTAATATGATTCGTTTGTCTGAAATGTATTATATCGCGGCAGAGTGTGCTTTGAAATTGGGACATTATGATCAAGCTCTCGATTATTTTAATGAATTGCTGGAAAGTCGGGGGTTGGTAGCTCTGGACGAGAGAACCCCGGCTGAAACTTTGACGATTGACAAGATCACGGATGACCGGTATAAAGAGTTTGTCGGGGAAGGCCAGTCTTTCTACCATATGAAACGGTTGAATCTGGATATCTTGAACGTGGAGGGTAAAATCATACCTGCAGACAAGAAAGTTTACGTGGTGGATATTCCGTCACAAGAGTTTGAATTTAGAAGATGAAATCGTAAATAAGAAGCATATGAGAAAAATAACATATATAATTATTAGTTGCTTGTTCGTGTCGTTCGGCACAGGACTGACTTCTTGCAACGAACAAGATTATAAATTGTTCGACTCTTCCCGTACCGGAATTTATTTCACGGAGGATAGTGTGGTGTATTCTTTCGGGGTGACAAAATTGGAAGTCACTTCCCATGAGATGGAACTTCCCGTGAAAATAATGGGGGCTCCGGTGAAAGAGGAACGTTCTTTCAAGGTGGAGGTTGTGACAGACAAAACGACCGCAAAAGCGGGAGAGCATTATATTATGCCGACGGAGTTAATTATTAAGGCGGATTCTGTAAATGGAGTACTTCCGGTGACTGTTTTGCGTGAAGATTTAGGAAGTGATACATATTGGCAGGTTGCTTTCCGTTTGGTATCAACAGATGATTTTGAGCCGGAAAATGAGATACTAACCGTGGCAATAGCTTCTTTCAATAACATCGTGGAACCGCCTCAATGGAAAGATTGGCAAGGTAATTTAACATGGCCTAATTATAAATTAGGAGTGTGGGATCCGGTGAAATGGGTGAAGTTCATGGAGTACTTCCGGGCGATGGAGCAAAGTGCCCCGGCCACGTATAAAGGCATGGTTGAAATGTACGGTCCGGATTTGGAAAAGGTTCAATACGGGTGGATGGACGAGTATAATTATGCGGCAACCAAGTATATCTTGATTCCCATGTATGATTTCTTTGAAGCAAATCCGGAATTATTGGAAAGCGGGCGAAATGATATCCCGAAACCGTATTGATAGAATGAATGATATATGTAATAAAAACAGATGATTATGAAGTTGAAATATTTATATATATGGTTAATAGGCTTATTGGCAATCGGTTGTTTTGATGATGACACGACGGTTGACACGGTTCGGATATCCGAAGTGGCCATTGATACCAATAGTTTGCAGAAAGAATATAACCGGGATAAGAATCAGACGCTGGTGATTGATATTACTTCTTATGTAACTCAAAAGGAAAAAGATCTTCCTTTGACATTCCAATGGGATATGGATTACAAGTTTTATTCGGATTCATCGGTTTTGTACGTGGATTGTCAGGAGTTAGGTACTTTTCCGATGCGGGTAAAGGTAAGTAACGAACATAGTAGTGCCTTCTACGAGTTCAAGTTGCATATTAATTCGCCTTACGAAGAGGGAATTGCCGTGTTGAGTGAAAGTAATGACGGGACAGGGATGCTTTCATTTATGCGTCAGATGGCTGATGGTACTTTGGGAAGTTTTGAAACTCGTTGTTTGTCAACGAATAATCCCGGAGTTGTGTTCCCGAAATCACCCACGGATATGTCAAAAAGGTTATCTCAATTATTTATCAGTTATAAAGATGATCCTTCTATTTATATGGTAAATGCCAAAACGCTTGAATTGGAGAATGTCGTGACGGCTACCGAGTTTTCGGATTTTGTCCCCGTGGCAATGATGATGCCGGACAACACGGCTCGTACGGCAATCGCTCTGTCCGAGAATGGGAAAGTGTATAATTTGGCCAGTATGGAGGGATTGATACTCTCTCATACGGCGTTGAGATCAACCTATTCTTTGGTACACCACGGTTATTTCGGTGCTTATAATCCTGCATATTATCTGTGGGATACGGATCTACACACGATTTGTTATTATAACGGGTACACGGTTAATGATTGTTCCCAATTCGGGGCAATTTGGGATGAAGATCATGAAGTGGTTGCGATATTTGAGAATGAGAAAGGATCGTCATTTACCGTATTGACACGAAAGAATGGTGAGATTTGGAAAACCTCTTTAGGTAATTATATCTACTTGCAAGATCCTGATACTTATCAATATGTAGGTATTGATTATCGGGATGTACAAAGAGTGATTACCAATCCGGTTCTTGAAAAAGAGAATCCGAAAGTAGCCAGTCCTTCTTACCAATGCTTGTTCTACGCGCAAGGTAATAAGATTTATCGTTGGTACTATTCTTCCACTTCGTTCCCGACCGAATCGTGGGCGACGATTGATGACATTCCTAACGTCGAGATCACGACAATGGCGATTAGCCCGGATGAATCCCAAGTGTACGTGGGAGCTTATCGCTCGGATGAATCTGGTGAAAACGGGTATGTCTATATCTACGACACGAGGACCGGTCGTTTGATCAATTCTTACAAAAACGTGGCCTACAAGCCGATAAAAATAATGTATAAAGTAAAATGAAGCATATAATCAGTATTCTTCTTCTGCTTGCAGCCATCGGTTGCAGGCAGAAAGGCCCCGCAGAGGTTACCGGAATGGTAAGTCCGGGAGAATATTCGGAATATCAATTATTTTTGATTGATGGAGACAAGAGAGATTCTTTATCGGTTGAAAATCAAACAGGACTTTTTTCGCTCCAACTGGATGGTGACACATCTCGGATCGTAACTTTGATGGGAGTCGTGGGAACCGGGCAAAATAAGTGGCCGTTTGAACAGGCATTATATATTGAACCGAGAACAAAAGTTGAGCTTGATATTCAATTCAAAAATCGGAGGGTAGAAATGGCCGTGGATAAGAAAGATCGTAATAATGCGGCATTGATAACCTATAATCGTTTTTATCTGGATAAAAGTCGATCGATATGGGAGAACCCGCCCGTGGCGAGTGAACTAAAAAATAGTATGGGTGAAATCTATACTCGGGTGAATAACGTGATAGAAGAATTTCGACCTGCCAATATGACGGAAAGTTACTTACGTATACAGGCTTATTTGTCTTTTATACAGGCTTTGGATGGCGTGACTTATATGTATTCCCGAAATGGAGAGGTGTTACCCGATGGTATGAATGAACTGGTTCCCCCGGTCTACGAGGTTTTGGATGATCCCATGGCTTCACGTTTTTATAACACGAATTCTTTCGTGTTCAATTATCTGAAGAAAGAACGTGAGACACCGGAGGAACAGATTCAACTATTGAAAGAGCGTTTTACGGTACCATCTATCGTGTTATCTGTGAGTCGTTTGGTGTTGCAAAGTTTCGTGGCAAATTATAACTACAAAAACGGTTTTGAAGAAGGTTTGCTGCGTTTAAAAAATATGGCGGCTGAACTAGGGGAAGAAGGGGAGAAGCTGGTAAAGAATTTCGAATCCAAAAAGTATTCTATGGAAGGAGCGGCTTTGCCCGACGTGATGCTGGAGGACGTGGATGGTAAAATGCACAAACTAACGGATTTCCTGGGAAAATATCTTTACATTGACTTGTGGGCTTCATGGTGTGGTCCGTGTTGTCAAGAAGTTCCCTATTTGCAAAAATTAGAAAAGCAATTAAATAATCCCATGGTGGAATTTATCAGTATCTCGCTCGATACGAATAAAAAAGCATGGAAGGAAAAGATGAAACAATTAAACATGCATGGCCACCAATATATCGTGACCGGAGATCAATTTGCCACGATGATGAATATCAAAGGAATACCCCATTTTCTGCTTTATAGTAAAGAGGGTACATTGATGCAGTATAAGGCGGAGCGTCCCTCTTCAGGTGATAGAATACGAAATGTATTGGTCCGGTTAAAATAAAAAAAAGGTTCCGTAAGGAACCTTTTTTCACACAAATGTGTCTGAGTAATTGAATATTAAACGAGAGTTCTTTTTATTGCTTTCTTAAAAACTGAATCCACTTTGGAAAATGTTCGACTGGTTGTAAGGAACCAAGTTCCCGGAGAAAGTCAACTCTCTTCCGTTCGTGTTTGAACTTACGGTTACTGTAGAATAATTACTCCCGTAGCCGAGGCGAACAGTAACTTGAGCGAATAAAGCGGCACCCATCACGTTGAACGTGTAAGTGATATTTCCGTTTTTGTCAACTCTTTCGTTAATACTGGAAGGCCAGCCGGTGAGCGTGATCCCGCCTAAGCCGTTCGGTCCGGGGTTAAACCCGTTGAATGCCAGCTGCAAGGAAACTTGATTGTTGTCCATGGCCACGAAGTTCAAGTTGTTCGTTACGGGAATTGCTGCCCCGAAATTATTGAACAGCGTGTTGGCTTGTAACACCCAACTGTTACTTTTAAGTGCTTTTACTGCGTCTTGGTAGGCGATCATATTTTGTTGTTCGCGAACCATTCTGTTGTGCATCCTCATGCATTCCCTGTGAGCTTTTCTTTTTGCCCGTAGTTCTTTTTTTGTTTGTGCTTGCATCGCGAAGTCACTGAACAGGAATGTAGTCATTGCCAATAAAAAAATAATTTTTTTCATAGCGTCTCTTTTTTATTTTATTCTGATTAGTTTAGTTTACGAATTGACATATCCCCTCACCATCTTCTGCTAGTCCTTGAAAGAATGACTAATAGAATATTCAAATTCTATGGCGTATACGTCATGAAATCGGACAGGGTTATCCTTATCTCTTTAAAAAAGATTAATTTTATAAAGTTGGTCTTTATATAACTTGCTAATTCTAACATAAGTTTATTCTGCTTTACAGTAAACTTTTTAGGGGTAATACAGGGTGTTTACCCGTTGCATATTCGATGTACTTAGGGATTAAAGACGTATCAACTTCGATACAAAGACGTTTTAAAGGCGTTCACGAGCGTGTTTGTACCGAAGTTGATAGGTTTTTGATCTGTGATTATTTGGTGACTACCCTAAGTATTCATCCTCTCTTCATTTGATAACGGAGGAAATATATGGGGGCTTGCCTTTTTAGGGATTATATAATTACCATAACAAAAAAGAGGGGCTTTTGATATTTCCCCTCTTCTGTTTTCCCATAAGCATATTTTTATTTGTGCTTTTTGTTTTTTAGAGGTGTTTCGTGTGTCATTTCTTCAACTAAATAAGACGGAACATCTTTTTTGTTCTTGCTTTTCTTCGGTTTTTTGTTTCCGGCTGCACCCATGATAAAATCTCCTATAATTTAAGTGTTAAATATTTAAGTGATCAAATGAGTAGAGATCGGTTATTAAAAAATAGCTGGTCCTATCCATTTGGTGACTTAACAAAGGGCGTGCCAGACGGCTTGGCAGTGACACGAAGAGACGAGTTGGCGGTTGTTGATGTCGGATTGGCAGAATTGGAAAACAGGTGGGTGGGTAAAATTCAGTCTTTTTTTAGCTGATCTTTTCCTTTATCTTTGCCTGCATAAAATAGATTGATATGAAGCATAACTGGAAGCCGGGAAATATGATTTATCCTTTGCCCGCCGTGTTGGTAAGTTGCGGGAGTGAGCTGAGTGAATATAACGTGCTGACAGTGGCATGGGTAGGAACGTTGTGTACGAATCCTCCAATGTGTTATATTTCCGTGAGACCGGAGCGATATTCGTACCCGATTATTCAGAAGAATATGGAGTTCGTGATTAACCTAACCACGAAGGATATGGCGTATGCCACGGATTGGTGTGGGGTACGTTCCGGGAAGGATTACAATAAGTTTGAAGAGATGAAACTGACGCCGGGAAAGGCAAAGGTAGTGAAAGCCCCGATTATTGAAGAGTCTCCGGTGTCGATTGAGTGTCGGGTGAAGGAAATTATTCCTTTGGGATCGCATCATATGTTTATTGCAGAGGTGATGAACGTGCAGGCTGATGATTGTTACTTGGATAAGGATAGCGGGAAGTTTGAGTTGGCGAATGCTGATCCTTTGGTGTATCTGCATGGAGGATATTTTGAATTGGGAGAAAAAATTGGTAAATTCGGGTGGTCTGTGGAGAAGAAAAGGAAAAAGAAGTAATGTTTAACAAAATTGTTGTAGAAAACGTAGAAGTTGGTAATGGAAATAAAGAGTCAACATATAGAAATAGAAAAACATCCATTAGAACCGTTCTTGCCGGAAAATGCCAAGTTATTGATGTTGGGAAGTTTCCCGCCACCGAAAGCAAGGTGGTCTATGGAGTTTTACTACCCGAATTTGCAAAATGATATGTGGAGGATATATGGGGTGTTGTTTTTCGGGGATAAAGATTATTTTTTAGAAAAGGGGAAGAAAGCGTTTAGTCGAGAACGGTTAGTCGCTTTTTTGGAAGAAACCGGGGTTGCCTTGTTTGACACGGCCATGGAGGTGATTCGTCAACGGGGAAATGCATCCGATCAATTTTTGGAGATTGTTACTCCCGTGGATTTGGATGCCGTGCTGAAACGAATTCCCAAATGTAAGGCGATCGTAACCACGGGACAGAAAGCAACAGATACTTTATTGGCCTTGGTTGGGGCTGAGAATCCTAAAGTGGGAGGTTTTAGTGATTTTGAATATAAAGGGAGGGCTTTACGATTGTACCGGATGCCTTCGTCTTCACGGGCTTACCCGAAGCCTTTAGAGGATAAAGCGGCAGAATATCGGGTGATGTTTCATGATTTAGGAATGTTGTAAGAAGATGAAGACTGTATTGTTGGTAGTGGATATGCAAAACGATTTTTGTTTGCCTTCAGGTTCGCTCTACGTGCCGGGAGCTGAGAAAGACGTGGAGAGGTTAAGTCGGTTGATCAAGGAGAAAATGACTGTTATTGATAAGATTATTCTCACGGCAGATGAACATCACGTGATGGATATTGCTCATCCGTCTTATTGGAAGAACAAACGGGGAGAGCATCCGGCTCCTTTTACAACTATTTCATGGTGGGAGGTGTTATCGGGAGAGTGGATTCCTTTCGGAGATAAAGATGAGGTGATTGATTATTTACGTCGATTGATTGAAAACGAGGAGTATAAGCACATGATTTGGCCGGAGCATTGTCTGTACGGGAGTGAAGGGGCAGCTATAACTCCTGTGTTGATGGAGGCCGTGACGTGCTGGGCCAGAGAAGGAAAATATTACGAGGTGGTGGAAAAGGGCTTGAATCCTTCGACCGAGTTTTTCGGTGCTTTTCGGGCAAATATCCCTTTGGAGGGTGATGCTGACACGAAGTTTAACATGAAACTGAAGGACGAGTTAGAGTCGTATGACGTGATCTGGTTGGCCGGCGAGGCAAAAAGTCACTGTGTGGCAAACACGTTGAGGCAGTTGTTTGATTATCCTGAGGTAGTTCGGCGACTGGTAATACTGGAAGATTGCATGAGTAATATTTCGGGATGCGAGGATTTAGCTATTCCAATTTACGAGAAGGCTGCCCGTATGGGGGCTCGTTTTGAGACGTCAGAATCTTTGTTGTTTGCATAAAAAGGGAATAGAATGATCATCCATGATTTTTTAGATAACGATTTGTACAAGTTCACGGCGATGAATGCCATACAAAAGAAGTTTCCGGATTCGGAAGTGGTTTATCGTTTCGTGAACAGGGGAAATGCGAGTTTTCCTCCCGGTTTTGCCGATGCTTTGAGAGAAGAGGTGGAGGCTATGGCGGGAGTGGTGCTTTCCAAGGAAAACGAGAAATTCATGCGAGCGAAATGTTATTATTTTGATTCGGTGTTTTTCGATCTCTTGAAAGGTTTTCGTTTTAATCCTGCTGAGGTAAAGGTGAGCCAGGAGGGAGGAAAGCTGGACGTGGAGATTCGGGGATTGTGGTACCGGACCGTGTTGTGGGAAGTTCCCTTAATGGCGATGATTTCTGAATTGTATTTTCGGATGACCGGACAAGTCGCCCGAGATTTGGAACGGAATGCAACGGAGAAAGCAAAAGCCTTTGCGGATATAAAAGCGGAAATTTCTGAATTCGGTACCCGGAGAAGATACTCCTTTGACGTGCAGGATCGGGTGATCGGCATTTTGAAGGAGAATATGAAAGGCTTGCTGAACGGGACGAGTAACGTGTATTTTGCCATGAAATATGATCTGACCCCGATGGGTACTCACCCGCACGAATGGTTCATGTATCACGGGGCGCATTTCGGTTACCGGTCAGCGAATGCCTTGGCGTTGGAAAATTGGGTGGATGTTTACGATGGTTATTTGGGAATAGCTTTGACCGACACGTATACTTCCGATAATTTCTTTAATAGTTTTGATACGAAGTATGCCAAGTTGTTTGACGGTTTGCGTTGGGATAGCGGCGATCCTTTTGAATTCACGGAGAAAGCATTGGAACATTACCGGAAACATCGGGTGGACCCGAAAAGTAAGACGATCGTGTACAGCGATGCGTTGGATCTGGATGGGGTGAAGAGAATCAAGGCTTTTGTGAACGGGCGTTTGCATGACGTGTACGGGATCGGGACGTACCTCACGAATGACGTGGGGGTTACGCCATTAAATATGGTGATTAAGTTATTTGAATGTCGTCCGAAAGGGAGTGAGGTATTTTTACCTGCCGTGAAGTTGTCGGATGTAGAGGGAAAACATACGGGTTACCCGGACGAGGTTGATTTATGTTTGAGCATATTAAGATTAAAATGATGAAAGGATATTTATTTTTAGAGTACCCGGCGTGTAGTACTTGCCGGAAGGCGAAAAAGTGGTTGGATGAACAAAAAGTGAATTACACGGATCGGCATATCGTGGAAGAACGCCCGACATGTGAGGAGTTGAAAATATGGTTCGAGAGAAGTGGTTTGCCGTTGCGGAAGTTCTTTAACACGAGCGGTTTATTGTATAAATCCATGCAGTTGAAAGAGAAGCTGGACGGGATGAGTGAGGAGAAGCAGTTGGAGTTACTAGCGTCTGACGGGAAGTTGGTGAAACGTCCTTTGGTTATCGGGGAGGATTTCGTGTTGGTGGGATTCAAGCCGGAAGAGTGGAAAACGGTATTGTTGAAGTAAAAGGTTATTTTTATGTTAGTCACGTACGAGGATATACGAAATGACGAGAGTATAAAGTGTTATATCACGGAGGCGGATAGGGCCTTGTCTGCTTTAGGATACACGGAACATTCATTTCCCCACGTGGTGAAAGCGGCGACGATGGCGGAGATGATTTTATTAACTTTAAATTATCCGAAGCGAACGGCTGAGTTAGCCAAGATTGCCGGGTATATGCACGATATTGGTAATATCGTGAACCGGATTGACCATGCACAGAGCGGTGCGGTAATGGCTTTCCGATTGCTGGACCGGATGGGGATGGACCCGGTGGAGATAGCCATGGTCATCAGTGCTATCGGTAATCATGACGAGAGTACGGCTGCTGCCGTAAATCCGATTGCCGCTGCCTTGATTTTGGCTGACAAAACTGACGTGCGGAGAAGTCGGGTGCGTAATCAAGACTTCGCAAGTTTTGATATTCATGATCGGGTGAATTATGCCGTGGAGGAATCCAAGATTTATTTTAATGAGGATCATTCGGCTATTATTTTGGATTTGAAGATTGATACGTCCATTTCGGCGGTGATGGATTATTTCGAAATCTTTTTAGGACGGATGATGTTGAGCCGGAAGGCTGCCGAGTTTTTGAATATTAGTTTTGAACTGGTGATTAATGGTCAAAGGTTGTTGTAAATAAACCTTGTGATATTTTTCAAAACTTTTTGCGAGCGAAGTAACGGAATAAGCAATTGTGGTCGTGTGGAATATTATTATAAAATGTTTATATTTGCGAAAGAACAATGCTTTTCATTATGGCTATCGTATCGCATAAAGAGTTTAAAGCTTTCTTCGAGACTTTTTTTATTCCCGTTTACACGTTGATGCAACGCTACACGGGAGAGCGTGAATTGTCGAGAGATTTCACGCAGGAGGCATTTGTGAGAGTATTCGAGCATTGGGGAGAGTTCGAGACGGAAGAGAATGCCAAAGCTTTCTTGTACACCGTAGCCCGTCGTATCTATCTGGATCATTGTAAGCATCAAAAGATAGAAAATCAGTATCAGAATCGGGTAAACGGGGAAGAGCTCGAAGAATATGATTTTCTGAAGGAGGTTACTCAACAGGAGGTGTCCCGAATATTGTACGATGCTGTTGATAAGCTACCTTCACAGACTCGTTCGATCATTTTACTGAACTTGAAAGGGTTTAACAATACGGAAGTGGCAGAACGGTTAGGTGTTTCCGTTAATACAATTAAATCATTGAAAAAGAGTGCTTATGTGACGTTAAGAACCTTGTTGTCAAAGGATCTTTTGATGATTTTGTTCGTTTTAGTCGATAAATAATTTATTTTTACGCTCACCCACTTTTTTTTCTCAATCGTCTTCTTAATAAACGCTAAATTTAAATCGTATGAATTTGCTAAGAAGACGTTTTAAAATTGCTCATTTGATTGCGGAAGAGTTTGCCGGGGTGATTACGAAAGAGAATCAAGCCCGGTTGGAGCAATGGCGTGTAGAAAGCCCTGCTCATGCAAAAGAATATGATGAGATTCGGACATATATCATGACGGGAAACGAGTATTGGGAGAAAGAAAAACGAACAGTAAAGAATGAGTGGCGAAAATTTGAGCGTGTTCATTTCGGAAAGTATGTTATTTGGAAAAAAATAGGCCGGTGTGCGGCTATTATGGTGATACCTTTATTGGTGTGCGGGTATTTCGTGTCATCCGAGTGGAAATTCTCGGAAGTCACGATTGCTGATCACGTGGAAATTGTTCCGGGGACAGGAAGGGCCCAGTTGATTATGGCTGACGGAAGATTCTTGAAATTGGAACAAAAAGAAAATATGAAATTGGATTTACCCGGGGTAAAAATAGTTGCGACGGAAAAGAAAATTGTTTATCGGGCAATAGAAGAAGAAACGAGTACCCCGAAGGAGGAGGAGTATAACACGTTGGTTGTACCTCGCGGGGGAGAGTATATGCTGGAATTGTCAGATGGGACGAAGGTGTGGTTGAATTCCGATTCCGAGTTGCGCTTTCCTATTACGTTTGTCGGGGATAGGCGAAGTGTGGAGATTGAAGGGGAGGCTTATTTTGAAGTGGCAAAGGATGAGGGGAAACCTTTTCACGTGTTAGCGAAGGGGGCGGATATAAAAGTGTTGGGAACGAGTTTTAACGTGATGACTTATCGGGGACGTACGATTACGACTCTTGTCGAGGGTAAAGTCTGCTTGACTTATAAGGATGAATCGGTACTTATGGTACCGGACCGACAGGCAGAGGTGATTGCGGAGACCGGAAAGATTTTAATGAGGGAGGTGGATGCAAGGAATTTCACGTTATGGAAAGATGGGGTGTTTTATTTCGAAAATGCGGCTTTAGAGACGATTGCCGAGCGTTTGTCGCAATGGTATGATGTTAATATAGTTTTTAATGATGAGGCATTGAAAAAGTTAAGATATTCGGTTGAAATGAAACGCTATAATAATATTCAGGATTTACTAACTAAAATTGAAAAGACACAAAAAGTAAAGTTTCTAATTCAAGGAAAAAGTATTTATATTCATAAATGGTTGGAAACCTACGATTTGCTAGAGTGAACCTCGAAAAGAAAATCCCTATAATAGGGGATTTATAGAATAGATTTCGAAGGTTACTTTTGTCAAAATTTATTAGCATAATCGAATTCGAAAAATTGTAATGTAACTTTAAAATGATGCAAGCAGGTAATGTAGCCCCATTACCTGCCTACTAAGCTCATCATCTAATAAAATGTGAAACCTAAAAGCAAAAGTATGAAAAAAAATGACAACCCCAACAGTTTAAGGAGATTAAAGCTGTGGAGAAAATTGTTAATTGTGAAATTGCTATGCCTGTGCTTGTTCTTGCAAAACACTGCTTTGTTGGCAAGTGTTTACTCGCAAGAGTTAAAGTTGACGTTGAAAGGAAATGATATTAGTTTAACCAATATCTTTTCCCAGATTCGGGAAAATAGTGATTACACGTTTGTATATAATCTGGATGACATTCAAAATGTACGGGTGAAGTCTCTGGATGTGAAAGATGCTTCTATTCGAGAGGTATTGGATAAATGTCTGAAAGGGACGGGATTTTCTTACGAGATCGAGGATCACGTGGTGATTATACGTCCGGATCGTCCGGCCAAGCAAGAAGTAAAGAAGGTGACGTTAAACGGGTTGGTGATGGATCAGGATTCCGTGCCGATAGCGGGAGTAACCGTTATGTTGAAAGGAACTTACGTGGGGGTGACCACGGATATTTCGGGAATGTTTCAGATGACGATTCCGGAACAAAAAGAGGTATTTTTGTTGTTTTCGTTCGTGGGTATGGAGATGCGGGAGGTGAAGGTGACGGATTTCAAGAGAGTGGTTCGGGTGGTGATGAAAGAAAAAGTCGGCGAGTTGGAGGAAGTGGTTATTACGGGATATGGTCAAAAAACAACTCGTACTTCAACAGGCTCTACTGCTAGCTTGGGACAAGATGTTTTTGCCAATAAGGCTACACCGACAGTGGATATGTTGTTGCAGGGACAGGTTGCCGGAGTTAGTGTGATGGCGGTTTCCGGTAGACCGGGAGAGGCGGCTAAAGTCAGAATACGGGGAACGAATACGATTAGTGGGGATGCGGAGCCTTTATGGGTGGTGGATGGTGTACCTTTACAGCAGAATGTCCCGAATATTTCGACAGGGCAGATTAAATCTGGTAATCTGAATGAAATTTTTGTTACGGGAATAGCGGGAATTAATCCGAATGATATAGAAAATGTAACTATTTTGAAGGATGCTTCGGCGGCGGCTATTTACGGCTCAAGGGCTGCGGGAGGTGTGATTGTTATCACGACAAAGAAAGGGAAAGCGGGCAAGATGAGAGTAAATTATTCAGCGACTCTTTCTGTCGGGTTGAAACCACAACGAGATCCGGGGTTGATGAATTCTGCGGAAAAATTAGTCTGGGAACAAGAATTGTGGGATGAATTTTCTTCTGAGTCTTTTGAATATAATAAAACGGCGTCTCGGAAGATTCATAGCCCGGTGGTGGGAATAGTAGGTATGCTTCGGTCTGAAAAGCTTGGAAAAGATGATAAACTTTGGCATGAGGATAATTTTGAACCTATGAGCGGGGAGGAACAGGAGGCGTATATCTCGAATCTGGCCAAGCATTCAACGGATTGGTTTGACGTGTTATTCCGTAATTCATTCTCGATGAATCATCATCTTTCTTTCTCCGGTGGATCTAAACAGTACACGTACTATGTGTCTTTAGGAGTTACGGATGATAAGGGATTGGTAAAAGAGACAGATTATCAACGTTATAATTTAAATGCTAAGATTGATTTGAATCCATCTGCCCGTTTGAATCTTGGGTTTGGGATAGATCTGTCAAAACAAAAATCTGATAGCTATTCCATGACAGTAGACCCGTTTAAATATGCCTATTTTGCGAATCCTTACGAGACATTGTATAATTCGGATGGGAGTTATCGGTCTGATCGGACCTATTTTAATTTGGCAGGTATTAATGACGGGAATTTGAGTGATGGGGTGCAACCTCCTAGTGGGTTTAATATTATGCGTGAGATGAAAGAGACTTCAAGTTCGGCAGATAATACAAGTGGAACCGTAAGGGTCAATCTCGGTTATGATATTATCGAGAAGTTGAAAATCTCGGGGTTAGCTTCGTACACGTACTATAACAATAAGGTGGATGACGTGAAGGGGAGAGATACGTATGCCGCTTTTTTGGACCGGCTTTATTTTGATGAAAATAACGGGGATTGGATTCCCTATGGGTCAATAACCCAGACTTCATCGGACGGAACGAGTTATAATGTCCGGGGACAATTAGAATATCGGGGTGTATTTGGTGATGCCCATCGGATTGCTGTATTGGGGGGAGCCGAGTTACGAGGTGATAAAAGTAACCGTACTTATGCAAAACGTTTCGGGTATGACGATGTAACTGGTAATTCGGCTATGCCGATGCATCCGAATCCTCAACCGGAAGACGTGAAAAGATATGCCGACTTGATAGACCAGTTATCAGGAGAGGTTAGTTCCGAAAGCCGTTTTGCCTCATTCTATGCATCCCTGGACTATAGTTATTTGGAACGTTATTTATTAAGTGTTACGTTTCGGACAGATGGTTCGAATAACTTTGGTAGTGACGAGCAGTTTAATCCGACATGGTCATTAGGGTTGGCTTGGCATTTGGATGAAGAGAGGTTTATGTATGGTTTGCATCCAGTAGTGAATCGATTGACATTACGGGCAGCGATGGGGTACACCGGGAATATCGTGAAATCAGTCAGTAAAGATTTGGTATTGAACTATTCTACGACTTATTGGGACGGATTGAGAACCGGATCGATCAGTAAAGCACCTAATCCGAAAGTGCGTTGGGAGGAAACGAAAGACATGAAGATTGCTTTAGATTTCGGTTTGTTTGAGGATAGAGTCAGTGGGTTGGTTGAAGCCTATTACCGGAAAAGTTCTGATATCGTGTCTACGGTTGATGTGTTATCTACGACAGGATTCTCCGGACAAGGATTTAATACTTCCGAGATAAAAAATAAAGGAATCGAGGGGACATTGCGAGTAAAGATTTTGGATGGTAAAGATTTCAAGTTCAATGTAGCCGGAAATATTGCATGGAATCGTAATATTTTGTCCAAATACAGTAAAAAAAGAGTGATACAGGACGGGCGATACGAGGGGTTCCCTTTGGAGTCTGTTTTTGCCGGACGTTACACGGGAATAGACCTGCGTGATGGGGTGTATACTTATGAATTAAGACCGGATGCTCAGATTTATAAAGGAACAGATTTACAAGCCGTGGATAATTATCGTTATTATTTAGGCACTTCGATTTCTCCGGTTACCGGTGGTTTTAACGTGGATTTTTCCTACCGAAATTTACGGTTGAATGTTGGAGGCGTGGTTTCTTCGGGTGCGAAATTATTGAATATGGTGACTTCCCCGGCAAGTTATGAGATTATTACTTCGAATCGAACGGGAGAAACGCCTCAAACGGTGTATAGCGATTTGTATCGTAATCATTTGAACGTTTCGAAAGATATGGTGAATCGATGGACTCCGGAAAGAACGACCGGGGTGAAATACCCGAGGATTATCGATTTTATGGGTGATCGTTTATTATTGGATCAGTATAACGTGCATTCGCAGGAGATAACGAAAGGTGCTTATTTGGAAAATGTATCTTTTTTGAGAATTAAAAATATTTCGTTGTATTATGATATACCGCAATCAATAGTAAAATCTTTGGGATTGAGTTCGGTAGGTTTCTCTTTTACGATGAATAATTTTATCACGTTTACCAATTATTCCGGAATTGACCCCGAAACACCGGGGACGACTTACCCGATTACCCGTTCCATGACGTTAGGGGTGAATGTGGGATTTTAAATGATTGAATTTGAATATTAAAATTTTAAAGATATGAGAAAGTCAAGTTTATACATCATGATCTTGTTCCTTTTCTGTAATCTGTCTTGTACGGAGTATCTGGACGTGAAGAACAAAGGCGAGGTGATTCCGGAAACAGCAGAAGAATTCTCTGCATTATTACACAGACATTTATACAATATCGATGGAGCTAGCGAATACGCTTTTTTCGGAGCTCCCTCAACAGTAGCGGCCTATGAAGCTTATACGGATAACTGGGATGCTGATTTGACAACCAAGTTGGATTTGCCTATATACGTGGGAATAGATATTAGTAGCTTATCGTTTCGATTTAAATCATTGTATGAAGTCATTCGGGATTGCAATATCGTGATAGAGGAATTGAAAGAGCGGGATACTGATTTTGGTAAAAAACTATTGGCAACGGCTTACACGATTCGAGGCGTGTGTTATTACACGTTGATGCGTAATTATTGTGAGCCGTATGATAAAAACAATGCTGATAAAATGTTAGGTGTTCCTATCGTGAAAGTGTTTGATATGGAGGGAACTCCCGAACGTTCAAATTTGAAAGAAACAGCTGATTTCGTCGTTGAGAATTTGAAACAGGCCATCAGCTTGAATCAAACGGATCAACATTATCGTTTTTACGTGGATGTTTCTAAAGCTTATCTGGCCAGAACTTATTTTTGGGTGCAAGAGTGGGAATTGGCAGCGAGCACGGCCAAGGAGGTCTTGGATAAATACCCGTTAATTAGCGGGGAGGCTTATAAAGAGATGATTCAAACTGAGGTGAAGCAACTGGGAAATGTGTTGATCCGTTCCGGAATATCTAAATCGGAAGGATACGTGTACACGGATATGCAGAAAACTAAAGGACGTCCGTTGCCTTTGGAGTTTGTGAATTTGTTTACGGAAAGAGAGAGGGATATTCGTTATACTTTTTCTTTTGATGCGGAGTTTGTAAATACTAAAATGTTGAAAACGTCCTTACGTTCGGCGGAAATGTGTTTGATCATGGCTGAAAGTTATGCTCATTCCGGAGATACGGAAAATGCATTGAAGTATCTGAACCATTTGCGGGAGAATAGAATTTCCGGTTATACCCCTTACACGGAATCCGATTTACCGGTGGTTGATCCCACGGCATTAATTCAAGTGGATGCAGAAGGAAAAGCTTTAACTCCATTGATGTCTTCAATATTGAATGAACGACGTAAGGAGCTGTATTTGGAGGGTGATCGTTGGTACGAGTTAAAGCGGAACGGACGACCGGAAAGATGGTGCGGCTACAACGGGGTGAAATACGTGACAGCCAAATTCCTGTATACATTCCCGATCCCGAAGGAAGATATTGCATTGAACGCGGGGTTAATACAAAATCCTGGGTATGAGACTTATTGACTGTAAAATTTAAATAGAATGGATATGAGAACATTAAAATATGTGTTAGGATTGGGGTTATTCATGTTGTTGTTTACAGGATGTGATGATGTTGATGATACGCCTCCTCGTCTGGTAGATATGAAGACGGAATTTGTTTTGCCGGCTCCCAGCCGTTTAACAAATGCTGAGCGGGATATTATTCAGGCCAAGAGAGATGCTTATGAAGAAGCAATCGGAAATTAAAGAGTTTGAACGAATAAAAAAGATATAATTATGCGAAAGATTTTATTTGTTTTCTCGTTATTCTTAAGTTTGAGCCTTATATTGGCTTGCTCGGATGATGATAATAGCGATCCGAAATTAAGTTTTGGGCGTCCTATCTATATATTGAAAGCGGCAGAACCTTTGGCCGTGGAGTTGATCGTTTCGGAACCCGTGACGGAAGAGATAAAAGTACCTTTCATGATAGACGGTTCTGCTGTTTTGGATGAAGATTACACGATTTCAGCCAAGGAGTTCGTGCTTCATCCCGGCGATTGGATTGATACGGTTTGGGTGACTCCAAAGGAGAACGTGATCGGACAGAGGGAGATTCGCCTAAGTTTGCAGGAGGTGCCGAGGTATCGTTTGTGGAATAATCGCTGGGCCATTATTCCGGTGGAAACAAAGGATATCTTTACCTGTTCTTTTTCACAAACTACAATGGATTTGAAAAGTGAGGTCGTGGTTTCTATGAAATTAACGGTGGGAGGTGTTGACTATATGTATAAGCGGGAGGAGCTTCGTGTTCCTTTTGAAATAGATCCTGCATCCACGGCGGTAGAAGGGGAACATTACGAAATTGTGGGAGGTGGACGGGAATTGATCATGGGAATCCAGAAGGCAACAGCTGACGTAACGATTCGTTTCCTGAAAAAAGAGGTCGGTAAAGACAAGGTTATTATTCGTTTGGTTGAAGGTGGACTTTTTGAAGGTGGAACGAATACTTCTGTTACGATTAATGTGAATGGTCCCACTTTGTACGAAGACTTTGTTGGAACTTGGGTTTCTCCGACTTTTATCAGTGGGGATTTTATTAAAGGAATGGTATGGGGACACCCTACTGATTGTGATAATCTACCGGTTAATAATTTATCCACGGATAGGATTGTGTTTACTGCCGGGGCAACGAATACGCTGAACGTGGATGGAGTGCAAGGTGATCTGGCTAAATATCTTCGGAATTGTGAGGTCGTTTATATCGGAGAAGAGCCGGAACAGTTATGGGATCAAGATGCTTACGGGATAAAACGGGATGTAGTTACGTTGGAATTAAGTAAAGCAAATGTGAATTATTCGGTAACAAATGTGGCGGAGAGAAAAGCGATTGTGCTCGTACGGTTACTGAATAAAGGCAAGGTACTTGAATTCCGGATCGTTGATTATGAACCGACAGATTTCTTGACAGGAACCTATTATGACGAGACTCACCCGGGTTGGGGGGAACCTAAAGAGTATCCCATGAGAGAGTTGTATCCCTTGGTATTCCGTTTTAATAAAGTAGAATAACCTCTTTTAATGTCTTACTATAAAATTGAAAAGTATGAAAAAATGGATGCTAGTATTGTTCGTGGCACTTTTCGTGCTACCTTGTTCACGGGAAGCGGATGCTGCCGGGCGGAAAAAGAAAGGTAAAAATGCCGCCACGGCTAAGGTGACGGAGAAGAAAAGTGCTTATGACAAATTATTTCAGAAAGAGTCGTGCGAGACGGTGAAAAGCAATTTTATCACCTTGCATAAGGTGGATGGAAAATTGTATTTCGAGATTCCCATGAAATACTTGGGACGGGAGATGTTATTCGCTTCCACGTTGACATCAACCTCCAGCAATGATTTTTGCGACGTGGGGTACAAGCAGAATGACCCGCTACACGTGAGGTTCACGAAAATCGATAGTACGATCTATTTGAACGAGGTGAATGCTTTCGTGACTTCCAATCCGAAAGAACCTTCTTTGCAAAAAGCGATTGACAAGAATTTTGCGGATGCCGTGTTGTATTCATACAAGATTGCAGCCTACACGCCGGATAGTACCGCCGTGGTGATTGATGTGACACCGATATTCACGACGGACATGAAGGAATTTGCCTTTCTTCCGACGACGATCATGGGATTGATCCAGTTGAACTCTACATTCAACAAAGACGGTGTTGCTTTAGGTGAAGTCAAAGCATTTGATGATAACTTGAGCGTGAAATCCATGTTATCTTATAAAGTGTCGTTGAAATTCATGTCGTTCTCGTTTCTTGATAATATGTCATTGACGGCCACGGTGACCCGTTCTCTATTGTTGTTGCCGGAAGAGAAAATGCGTCCCCGGATTTCCGATTCACGGGTAGGCATTTTTATCACGAGTAAACAACACGTCTCTACGGAGAAGGATGGAATTCAGAATTACACGCTGGCTAACCGTTGGCGCATGGAGCCTAAAGATATGGCGGCTTTTAAGCGGGGTGAACTCGTGGAGCCCGTGAAACCGATCGTGTTTTATATTGACGATGCTTTCCCGGAATTATGGAAACAGCCGATAAAAGAAGGTACATTGCGGTGGAATGCAGCTTTCGAGAAGATTGGGTTTAAAAATGCCGTGCAAGTACGTGATTTCCCGAAGGATGATCCCGAATTCGATCCGGATAACCTGAAATATTCCTGTATTCGTTATCTGCCTTCCTCGACGGCAAACGCAATGGGACCGTCGTGGGTGGACCCGACGACCGGGGAAATTGTTAATGCCTCTGTTCTGGTTTACAATGACGTGATTCGTTTGATTAATAACTGGCGTTTCGTGCAGACGGCGCAAATCGATCCGTCCGTGAGGGCGAAGAAAATGCCGGATGACATCGTGAAAGAGTCTATTGCTTACGTGGTTGCTCATGAGGTGGGGCATTGTCTCGGTTTCATGCACAATATGTCGGCTTCTGCCGCTTATCCGGTAGATTCGTTGCGTTCCGCTTCTTTCACCAACACGTACGGAACAACACCCTGTATTATGGATTACGCCCGTTTTAATTACGTGGCTCAACCCGGAGACAAGGGGGTGCGCTTGACCCCGCCGGATTTGGGTATATATGATTATTTCCTGGTGAAATGGAACTATCAGCCTTTACCACAGGTGAATAATGAATGGGAAGAGCAAGCTATTCTTGAGAGTTGGGTGGACGAGAAAGCCGGGGATCCTCGCTATCGTTATGGAAGACAGCAGATTTATTCCCGCTATGATCCGAGTGCTATTGAAGAGGACTTGGGGGACGATCCGGTGAAAGCCGCGGAGTACGGGATAAAGAATCTGAAATATATCTTGTCTAACTTGGGAGAATGGGTGAATGACGATGCGGATTTCACGCACCGGGAAGAGCTATACAAGCAGCTGGCCAATCAATATTATCGTTATATCATGAACGTGATGTATAACGTGGGTGGTATTTATTTGACGGAAGTAAAAGACGGAACGAAGGGACAGCGCCATGAACCGGTTGCTAAGGAAAAACAACGAGCTTCTTTAGCGTGGATACTAAAAGAGTTTAAGTCTTCGGATTGGCTAAGTAAGACAGATTTGAGAAAGAATTTCACCATGGGAGTGGATATGACTCCGGTGTTACAAAAAAGAATACTGGACCAGTTGGAACGTTTGACCGGGAATATTATTTTGTCCTCTCATCTTGCGTCCAACCCATACACGATTCAGGAATTCCTGACAGACTTGTATAATGGTGCGTTTGAGAACACGGTAAAAGGACGGGCTTTGACGGATGCCGATAAAATGTTGCAACAGTTTATCGTGGATGTTTCCGCCAGTTCGTTGAAAGATGCGGGTGCAGGGGCTTTGCGGATGTTGACGGATGCGGCTTATATGCCTTCCGTGGAAGAGATTGCGGCGTATGGCCTGGATGAAACCGGATTGATCAACAAGTATCTTGATCAATTCCGTCAGGTGGAGCAAGAACGTGGCCCCGGTTACGTGGCACAACAGATGGCGTTAAATGAATTTGGTTATGGATATGGTTTCGTGCGGAAAGTGAATACCGGAGAGATTGATAATTCTAAAGTGTACTTGCAGGATATGGCCTTGAAAGCTCAACGACTTTTGAATTCCAAGATTACCGGTGCGACAGGAGATACGAAAATTCATTATCAATCGTTGTTGATGAAGTTGAATAAGTCTTTAAAGGATAGTAAATAAAGATAAAGAGCCCGATTTTTCCGGGCTCTTTTTTATGATTCTAAATTCTCGTAGAAAAACTTCCAAAGCGTGTCATTCAAGGGTGGGGGAGCGACAATCGTGATCTTTTCCTGTTTCACCGGGTGGGTGAACGTGATAGACCGGGCGTGGAGGCTGATTCCACCACCTTCATTGGAGCGGGGAAAACCGTATTTCAAGTCCCCTTTGATAGGACATCCGATCTTTGCCAACTGGCAACGAATCTGGTGATGGCGTCCCGTGCAAAGTTTCACTTCTAACAAATAGTAACGTTGTCCGCATCCCAATAATTTATATTCCAGGATGGCCTCTTTCGCTCCACTTTTGGGTTTATTGTAAGCATAGGATTTATTCTTTTCTGCATCCCGCACCATGTAGTGGGTTAATTTGGCATGATCTTCTTCGGGAAGATTACCCACGATCGCCCAGTATATTTTGGTGATTTCCTGATCATGTTCCTGGAACATTTTGTTCAGTCTTACCAGTGCCTTACTGGTTTTGGCGAACAATACAACTCCACTTACGGGGCGATCCACCCGGTGAGGAATCCCGAGGTAAACATCTCCCGGTTTGTTATATTTCTCTTTGATATACGCCTTAACACGCTCGCTGAGAGGTTCGTCACCCGTCTGGTCTGCCTGCACGATATCGGAAATCTTTTTGTTGATAGCGATAATGTGATTGTCCTCGTATAATATCTCCAGATTCTTCATGTATTTTTGATTTATGATTTACGATTTATGATTCATGATTTTTAATCTAAAATCTAAAATCATAAAATCTAAAATTTTAATATTGTTCTCTCTCGTTCGGGAAATTACCGCTTTTCACATCGTTGATGTAATTGCCCACGGCTCCCGTCATCTCTGCGTACAAATTGTGGTAACGACGTAAGAAACGGGGAGAAAATTCCTGGTTGATACCCAGCATATCGTGGATCACAAGAACCTGCCCGTCAACGCCGCCCCCGGCACCGATCCCGATGATCGGGATAGTCAATTCTTTGGCAACTTGCGCAGCCAGTTTTGCCGGGATCTTTTCCAGCACGATAGCGAAACATCCGGCCTCTTCCAAAAGATGGGCATCTTCGATCAGCTTTTTAGCCTCTGCGTCCTCTTGGGCACGCACCACATAAGTACCAAATTTATGGATGCTTTGCGGGGTTAGTCCGAGGTGTCCCATGACCGGGATTCCGGCTGACAGGATGCGTGTTATGGATTCAACTACTTCTCGTCCGCCTTCCAGTTTCACTGCATCGGCACTTGTCTCCTTCATAATACGGATTGCCGAGCAAAGCGCTTCTTTACTGTTTCCTTGGTAGCTACCGAAAGGTAGGTCCACGACAACCAGCGCACGATCTACACCTCTCACCACGGATGCCCCGTGATAGATCATTTGATCCAGCGTGATCGGCAGGGTCGTTTCGTTTCCGGCCATCACGTTAGAGGCAGAATCTCCAACCAGAATTACATCAATACCGGCATTGTCAATAATTTGAGCCATCGAGAAATCGTAGGCCGTTAACATACTTATCTTTTCCCCCTTGAGTTTCATTTCTGATAACACGTGGGTGGTTACTCTCTTTACTTTCTTTTGAACAGACATAGTAATAATGATTTACGAATCTTCGGTATGATTACTTGGATTCGGGTTCTTGAAATGTTCCGATAAGGGTTTGCGACCCTGTTACTTTTTGGCCGAGTTTCACGTCAATTTTGGTTCCTAATGGTAGGTACAAATCTACCCGGGAACCGAATTTGATGAATCCGGCATGTTCGTTCTGGCGGGCTTTACCCCCGACCGGAGCGTATGAAACAATACGTTTTGCCATGGCTCCGGCAATCTGTCGCATCACGATTTCTTGTCCGTTGGTTGCCTCGATAGCAATGGTTGTTCTTTCGTTTTCCGTGGAAGACTTGGGCAGGTAGGCCGCCATGTATCTTCCCTGGTGATATTTGAAAAATTTGATTATTCCGTTGATAGGAAACCAGTTAATATGAACATTGAAGATGTTCATGAAAATGGAAACCTGAATACATTGTTTTTTCAGGTATTCGGGTTCGAAAGTTTCTTCCACGACCACGATTTTCCCGTCGGCAGGGGCGAGGATCGTGTTATCCTTCACGACAATGTGCCTGTTGGGGAACCGGAAAAAGTTTACCATCAAGAGGTACAAAATTCCGCTGACGATCAGTACCGCCCGGAAAACAATGATATTAGGGATGAAGGCATACACGAGTACATTGATGAAAGCAAAGAGCACGAATGCTTTGAACAATAAGGTATAACCTGCTTTATGTATCTTCATATTAATTTCGTTACGTTAGTAAAACAGCGGGCAAAGTTAATACATGAATTCCATATAAACAAAAATAGCGGGAATTGTGAATATGATTGCATCGAATCTGTCTAAAATACCCCCGTGTCCCGGTAGTATATTGCCGGAATCCTTTATTTCGATACTACGTTTAAACAGGGATTCCAGTAAATCCCCATATATTCCGAAAACAACCACGATACACGAAATAATGGCTGTATCCCGGATCGTATAACCCTCGATATAGGGAGATACACACAAACCGATGATAATGGTCATCAGTCCCCCGCCGATGGCTCCTTCCCATGATTTCTTGGGAGATATTCTGGGGAAAAGTTTATGTTTCCCGAGCAATGAACCGGAGAGGTAAGCGAAGGTATCGTTAACCCACACGAGTAAGAACGGGAAAAAGATGATTTCCGGCATCCATTTCCCTGAGGTCATGTAGGGTAGGTATATTAGCAACGTGAAAGGTAAACTGATGTATAGCAAGGCGTAGTAGGAGAAGGCTATGTTTTGGAACCCGTTTCCCCTTTTCCGGTAGAGTTCACAGATAGACATGATGAAGGTCAACAGGAAGAAATAGAGATAGCCGTCCTTGTAATTGATGTAATTATGTAAGAATCCTACGGTGAACAGGACGCTACCGCAAAGGATGCAGAAGAATAGGTTCACGTGGATGTTCATGTGTTTCGCCATCCGGCTGAATTCCATCAGGCCAAGAATGTTGATGATAAAGAACAGGATATAAAAACAAATGGGGTGTATGAAAATACACCCTGTTAGTACTACGACAAACAGCAGACCGCTGATTGCTCGTTTTAAAAAATTACTCACGATCATAATAGTCTTTAATAACTTTCTTGGCTTCTTCCTGATCATCCCGGCTGACCATCACGCTGATGTCGCCAAAGGTTTGGTAAGAAGAGTCTTTTTGATTCAAAATCACGGCCGGGATTCCCGCCTCGTCCAGTAGATCTTTTACGATCCCTGCTTCGAGTTCTCTTGTTGTTGTGAAAACAGATACCCAATTTTCCATAGTCCTCGGTTTTAAGTTTATACTGTTTTTTCCTGTCGGGAATCCTTCCGCCTTGCCGCTACAATTCTTCCGGTTGTTGTGTTTCCTCTTCCTCTGTCCACGGACGTTTCCCTAGAATGTTCTCCAAGTCATCACTAAAGATAACTTCTCGTTCGATCAATAATTCCGCCACTTGACGGTGTTGTTCCCTGTGATCGCTCAATAACTGTTTGGCTCGCTCGTAAGCGGCAGAAATCATATCTTTTACCTCGGCATCAATCAGTTCGGCTGTCTTCTCGGAGTAGGGTTTGGTGAAGCTGAAATCGCTCTGCCCCGTGGAGTCATAATAACTCAACATCCCCACCTTGTCGCTCATCCCGTAGATGGATACCATGGCGTAAGCCTGTTTCGTGGCTCGTTCGAGGTCATTTTGTGCACCCGTGGATATTTCCCCGAACACGATTTCCTCGGCAGCCCGTCCACCCAGCACGGAACACATCTGGTCAAGTAACTGGTCTTTCGTGGTAATTTGGCGTTCCTGCGGCAAGTACCAAGCGGCACCCAAGGCTTTTCCTCGCGGCACGATAGTTACTTTCAAAAGCGGGTGAGCGTGCTGCAGTAACCACGATACGGTGGCATGACCGGCCTCGTGATAAGCAATCGCTTTCTTTTCGCTCGGTTTGATAACTTTACTACGGTTTTCAAGTCCGCCTACGATACGATCGATAGAGTCCAGAAAGTCCTGTTTTTCCACGGCCAATTTATTTTTCCGGGCAGCAATCAGTGCGGCCTCGTTCGCCACGTTGGCGATGTCTGCGCCGGAGAATCCCGGGGTTTGTTTTGCCAAAAAGGCGTAGTCAATGTCTTCGGCGAGTTTTAATGGTTTCAAGTGAACTTTGAAAATCTCTTCCCGGTCTTTTAGTTCTGGAAGATCCACGTATATTTGGCGGTCGAAACGTCCGGCACGCAACAAGGCGCTATCCAAGATGTCTGCCCGGTTCGTGGCTGCCAGTATGATTACTCCTGAATTGGTTTCGAAACCGTCCATTTCGGTCAATAACTGGTTCAACGTGTTTTCGCGTTCATCATTGGCACCCATGTTCGGGTTTTTCCCTCTGGCTCGACCGATAGCGTCGATTTCGTCAATAAAGATGATACAGGGGGCTTTTTCTTTAGCCTGTTTGAACAAGTCGCGTACGCGGGAAGCTCCCACACCGACAAACATTTCGACGAAGTCCGATCCCGACATGGAGAAGAACGGCACGTTTGCCTCTCCTGCCATGGCTTTTGCCATCAAGGTTTTACCGGTTCCCGGAGGACCTACCAGCAAGGCTCCCTTCGGAATTTTACCTCCCAGTTTGGTGTATTTATCCGGGGATTTGAGGAAAGATACGATCTCTTCCACCTCTTGTTTAGCCTCGGCTAACCCGGCAACATCTTTGAAGGTAATCTTTATGTTGGATTCTTTGTCAAATAATTTCGCTTTGGATTTTCCGACATTGAAAATGCCGCCACCGCCACCACCGCCGGCACCCTTGCTCATGCGACGCATGAAGAATATCCAGATTCCCACGAATATGGCGATGGGTAGGAATAGTGTAATGACTTCTCCCCACCAGTTGAAATCGTCTTTATAGTCAATGAACACGTCGGATGCTTCTTCCGGGTATTCTTTCTGTGCATCCTGTAAATTCTTTTCAAATTGCTCCAGCGTTCCGAAAGGTACGTAGTATTGGGGACCAACACTTTTCTGATTAAATCCTTTTGCCACCAGATCGCTGTGAGTTTCCACTTTCTCTGGTTTCAGGGTGATTTCGGCTTTACCGCCATTTCTGACGATGTAAATGTCCTTTACCTCACCTTTCGCTAAAAGGTCTGTTTTAAACTTCTGCCACGAGATCCGTTCCGGATTCGAAGGCATACTGAAAAATTGAATCCCGATAATGAAAGCGGCAATGATGATAAATGACCAGTAGCCGCCGAATTTCGGGCCTTTATTGTTTTTCCCACCGACAGGAGGGAAGTTGAAACTATCCTTTTTGTTATTTTCTGCCATATTTAAGTTTAATTTTCTTCTACATTCGTTATTTCCGCGTCAGCCCAAAAATCTTCAAGTTGATAATAATCTCGTTGTTCTTTTTGAAATATATGTACAATCACATTTCCGTAATCCAACACCACCCACTGGGCTTGTTGTTCTCCTTCTACGTGTAATGGTTTTTCTCCCACTTTCTCGTTGACCTCGTCGTAGACAAAGTCTGTAAGACTAGCCACGTGCGTGTTGGAAGTTCCATGACATATTACGAAAAAACTACAGAAACAGTTCTCAATTCTTCTCAAATCAATTTTTACAATATTAACCCCTTTATTTTTGTTCAGCGTTTCAATAATTTGTTCCACTAATTTTTCTGCTCCACTCATTCTTTAAAAACTAATTTCTAATTAAGGTACAAATATACATTTTAATATTTAATCCAAACGTGTTTTGTAAGTACACTTCACTGTTTTTTATACAAAAAGCGTACCTGTAATTCCCGCTATCAGCTATTATGACGAATTGGCATAAAATAAGTTCGGTTTTTGTCCCGTTTTTTATGACAAGAGATAAACTTCCGGATGGTTTATTTTTCTTAATTAGTTTGTGTTGTAATTATTTCAGGGCTTTGAGGGCGATTTTTCGACAATGCCGGAAATCTTTTTCCTGCAAGGGGAATTTTTTCGTTCCGCCTCTCTCGATGGTAGAGACGATTTTGAATCCGCTCCATTTGAGAATTTCCTTTAGTGCTTTGACGGTTCCTCTTGTTTGGTTGAAAAGTATATTAAACGGGTAGGGGGTAGTACAGGTGCTTACGATGATGGCTTTTTTCCCCTTGTGTAGCGGTTGGGGAATCCCTTTTGGGCTTTCACCCATCATCCCGTAAACGATGCGGTCGAACAGGATTTTTAATTCTCCCGGTAGGTTTCCCCAGTAACACGGGGAACCAACGACCAGCACGTCACATTTGTTTATTAATTGAAGAGTGGCTTGAGTCCCGTCTTCTGGGAGAACACAAGTTAAGTTTTTCCGGCAATTCATGCACCCGTTACAGGGCTTTATTTGTAAATCGTGAACATGGATAGCTGAAACGTTCGCTCCCTGTTTTTCAGCTTCTTTTTTTATGGCCTCCAACATTTTCGAGATGTTCCCATTTTTCCGGGGACTTCCGTTTATAATCAGAATGTTCTGCATTAGATCGTTAATAATAAATTTGTAATCTTCCAAAAATAATTATTTATTTTTACCTGGGGAGTATTGGTGAGGTTAAAAATGAATGTCCTTTTTTAAAGGCAACGATATATGTATGGGATGCGTTTGGAAGTTAAAATAACGATTATTTTCATGTAGGAAAAAAAGTTGGAAACGTGATAGAATCTGAAATTATTACTATATTTGGAATGGCGGAAATAAATCCGGTACTTGAAGGTTCTGGGAGGTGTTTTTCTCCGCTAATTAATTGAGTGATATTTGCTTGTCTCCTTGTGTTCGGAGATAAGTTGAATGGGAAAGTGAATGATTAAGAGTTAAGAAAATTAAATATTAGTTCAAAAGAGATGGAAAAATATCTTATACCGTTAGTACCGGGACCTGTTGCTGTTCCCCAGGAGATTTTGAAAGTTGCTGCCACGAATTTTGGGTCTGCCGATTTTGAGCCGGAGTATCTGGCACTGTACAAGGATACGGAAAAGTTGTTGCAGAAGATGATGGAAACCCGTAATCGGGTGGTGATTCAGACGGGAGAAGGTATGTTGGTGTTGTGGACGGCCTTGAAAAGTACGTTAAAACCGGGAGATCGGGTGCTGGTGCTTTCTACCGGGTTGTTCGGCGAGGGATTCGGCGATATGACCAAGGCGTTGGGCTGCGAGATTCGGGTGCTGGATTTTGGCTATGATGAAACGATCCATGATTTTGATGTCGTGGAGAAAGCGATCGTGGAGTTCAAACCCAAAATGATCACGATGGTGCAGAACGAAACACCTAGTGGGACGACGAACCCGGTGAAAGAAATTGGTGATCTGAAAGTGAAGTACGGGGTACCGTTGCTTTGCGTGGACATCGTTTCCGGTCTGGGCGGAACCCCGATTCACGTGGACGATTGGCACGTGGATTTTGCGTTGGGCGGTTCGCAAAAATGTCTTTCCGCTCCAGCTAATATGTCATTTCTTTCGGTGAGTGAAGAGGCGTGGAAAATCGTGGAGGAGGTGAATTATGCCGGGTATGAGGCATTGCTACCTTTTCGGAATGTAACCGAAACTGGGTACTTCCCGTACACGCCCTACTGGCAGGGAACAGCCCAATTGCATAAAGCTTGCGAACTGATATTCGAGGAAGGGCTGGAGAGTTGCATCGCTCGTCACGAGAAGGTGGCTATTTACTGCCGTGAACGGATTAAAGAGATGGGATTGAAGATATACCCCGTGAAAGGAGCCGTGTGTTCCCCGACAGTGACCGCGGTTTACGTGCCGGAGCATATGACTTGGGAGCGCCTGGATTCGGAATTGAGAGTGCAGGGGATGGTCGTGGGAGGTAATTATGGTAAACTGGCCGGGAAAGTATTCCGGATCGGACATATGGGTTCCCAGGCAAACATCAACCTGATCAAGGAGGCAATGGATATACTGGAAACAGTAGTTCATGATATTTAAAATTTAAGGTATAGATTATGGGAGATTTTGACGGAGAAAGGAAAGACTTACCGAATGCTACGGCAGCGCTTGTTTTAGGAGCGCTGTCGTTGGTGTTTTGCTGGTGTTACGGAATTATAGGTCTGGTACTTGGAATCTTGGCCGTGGTACTGGCTTCGGCTCCTCGCAAGGCTTATCTGGAGAACCCGGAGCGATTCACGGAAGTATCCTATAAGAATTTGAATGCCGGGAGAATATGTGGCATCATCGGGATTTGTATCGGTGCGATTATCCTGCTGGCTGTTATTCTTGTCGTCGTTTTTGCTGTATATACTTCGGTAAAACCCCATTTGCTTGACACGATAAATGTATGAATTGAGTATTTGGACGTGGCTGGAAGGGCATCAATTGCCTTGCTTGGTTAAAGATATCTTCGGGATCGAGTGTCCCGGATGTGGATTCCAAACTGCGGTGTTATTGCTCTTGAAAAGAGAGTTGTGGGAGTCCGTGAAAATCTATCCGGGGTTGCTCCCTTTGATCGTGTTTATCGGCCTTGCCATGGCGCATTTTGTAGGGGTGAAAAAAATTACACCCGGGGCAATAAAATTTGCAGGTTTTGTTTGCTTGCTAATAATTTTAATTTCATATTTGCTTAAATTAATAATTCATTAAAATTACGACCATGGAGATAATGGAAATGAAGAAAAAGGATCTTCCTAACGCAACGGCTGTGTTGGTTTTAGGGATTTTGTCTCTGGTGTTTTGCTGGTGTTACGGATTCGTGGGGTTGGTGCTGGGAATTCTGGCAGTAGCCATTGCTTCCGGGCCCCGGAGGGCTTATCTGGAACATCCGGAAGAGTACACGGAGGCATCCTATAAGAATCTTAGTGCCGGACGGGTTTGTGGTATTATTGGAATCTGCGTGGCGTTGGCTGTTGTCGCTTTCGTGATTTTAATGATATTAGGTGTAACGGCGCTGGGCGTCGGGTCGGCATTGATGCTAGGTTAAAATAAAATAACATATGGACTACAGATTTGAAATCAGTTTACCGACTAGTTCGGATTTTAGATGTGAGATTGCTGTTGGTGGAGAACAGACATTTCAACAATTTCACGATAAAATAGTTGAGACGTTGAATTATGACAGCTCTCAAATGGCATCTTTTTTCACGCTTGACCGGATGGGAAACCGGGTGAAAGAAATTGCATTGATGGATATGACGACGGAAGATGAGGAGAATGAAACACTCGTCATGGACAACACGAAAATCAGTGACATCATTAAACCGGGGTGTCTTGAATTGGAGTACGTGTATGATTTCTTCTCTAACAAATATTTTAAGGTAGAGTATGCTGGGGAATATATCCGTGATTCTTCCGACGTGATGCCGGTATGCGTTGCTTGTGAGGGGGATATTCCGGAACAATTCTCTTACGAGGATGGGAATGCTGATTGGGAGTTTGACAAGCCAGAGGAAGAGTACGAGGGGGATTATGACGATAGTTTCATGGAAGAGTTCGGTAATGGGGATTATGACGACGAGGATCGCCAAGACCGGGGTGGTGATGATGAGTACTATCGTGACGAGCGTTACGAGAGTTTGGATGATTATATAGATAGACTTTAATAATTTTAGATTTTAGGTTTTAAATTTTAGATTGCGGCCGCACAAGGCTTATTTTTTCAATTTAAAATCTAAAATCATTAAATCTAAAATTAATATGGGGACGTTAATCGTATTGCTTGGACCGACAGGAGTGGGGAAAACAGATTTGAGTATCGAGCTGGCCAAGATGTACAAGACGTCGATTATTTCATGTGATTCCCGACAGATTTACAAGGAAATGTATATAGGAACTGCCGTGCCGGAACGAGAGCAACTGGAGGCAGTTCCTCATTTTTTTATACAAACGGAGTCTGTACAGAGTTATTTTAATTGTTGGGAGTTCGAGCAACAGGCTATCCGGAAGATCCGGGAGTTGTTAGAGACGAAAGAGGTGGTAATCATGGCGGGTGGTTCCATGATGTACATTGACGCCGTGTGCAAAGGTATTGACGAGATGCCTACAATTGACGAGAAAATACGTCTTTCTGTGAAGGAAATGTTTGAACGGGATGGGATCGAGGCGTTGCGGATGTTGTTGAAAAGGTTGGATCCAGTCTCATATATCACGGTGGATTTGAAGAATGCCAAACGGATCATGCACGCTTTGGAAGTTTGCCTGATGACCGGAAAGCCTTATTCTTCTTTTTTGACCGGGAGCGTGAAAGACCGGGAGTTTGACATCGTGAAGATCGGGTTGAACCGGGAAAGAGAAGAATTGTTCGACCGTATCAATCGTAGGGTGGATCAAATGGTGGAGGCCGGAATGGAGGGGGAGGCCCGTAGACTTTATTCTTTACGCCACCTGAACGCCTTGAATACGGTTGGATACAAGGAGTGGTTCGATTACTTTGACGGTAAGTTTGACCGGGAAGAAACCATTCGACTTATTAAGCGAAATACCCGCCGATATGCAAAAAAGCAGCTTACCTGGTATCGCAATGACGCTGATATTCATTGGTTCCATCCGGATCAAAAAGATGAAATCAAACGCTTTCTTTTAAGTGTTGTTTCTTAGGTTTTAGATTCCAGTCGCACAAACCTTATTCATTTTAGATTTTAAATAGTCCACTTTTTCGTTATGATTTCTCTACTGTAGTTTCCTAAAATTGGTTTACTAGATTTGACATTCAATAAATTGTAAAAACA